>Ga0116231_10000815_pt1 | contig 59192 bp, 54 predicted proteins | sample S1TSphgellanicum_2_FD_89695 | JGI IMG/M metagenome (GOLD analysis project Ga0116231, IMG submission 89695) | Host-associated microbial communities from peat moss isolated from Minnesota, USA - S1T2_Fd - Sphagnum magellanicum MG | ecosystem: Host-associated > Plants > Peat moss > Unclassified...
ACATACATTAAAATACACCCCTATGTCATTGTAGAATACCTTTAGGATGCAATTAATTTGGTGACTATTGCAACTAATGGGACATATCAACCTATTAATGGATGAAAATAAATGTAAAATTGATGCAACCAATAGGATGAAAATTTTAATAGTTACATCATAGTTAAGAAAATGACCAAAATAGTTGAAAGTTGGTCGTGTAGTTGCAAGTATTCCCAAATCTAGTCGCAAACGACTACAAGTCGCATGTAGTCGTAAATGGAGTGCTTACATTTTGGCTGATTTCTACTAGTGAGTTCTTTCATTTCCACAGGAGGAGTTCCTTCCATATAGGTGTACCCCTTATTGACGTCAACACTCTTCTATTATGGAGACACACCTAGCTCATATGCCTTTAGTGCATGTGTTAACCTCCATTTACCACCGCTTAATCTACATCAACACTAGTAATATTGTCAATTCCCTCCAACAAAACTCCAAGCTATTAAGGGTTGTTCTTTCGAACCCCAGTTAGTTGTTCTGTAACTCCCATGCCCTCCTCTACCATCACCTCTTTTGCCTCTCCGCCTTTCATGTGGGTTTTTCTTTCCAAAGAACAATCCAAAACAACATTTACAGAAGAAGAAAACCTTGTTGCTCCACCATCTTCTCTAACCTTTTAGGTCTTCCATTGTATAGCTATTGGTTGCTGTTAAACCAGCATTGCTACTTGACTCCCATTAGCCACACTTGTTTCGCCAAGTCATGCTTATCAACAAGTAGATTACATCTTTTCTTTATTTGGAATCTGATCAAACATAAAAACCTCCATTATTGATTACAGAAGAGAAGACACTATGTGCAAGAAAACCATGAAATGTTGGTGTGGTAAAAATTTTACTACAATACCTTCGAAGGAAATGCCCAGACCTACCACACCCTTTGTGATATAATGGGTAGCATAAAAGAATGGACCAACCTTCTCTTCAACAAGTTTAGCATATTGGTTGTTATTTTGTGTGGTGATCAACAAAGGGTGAATATCATCAAACATAAGAAACATACCTATCTCCATCTCCCAAATAAACATCTTGCTAATATGTGAAATCACTTGAATTTGAATTAATGAATTACATTTCTATTCTACGCAACATATAAAACCCCAATGCAACAACAAAAATCTTCCTTGGGAAACACCAAGAGAGATAACTTGAATTGAAAGTTCAAGAATTGCAACCTGAACACACACATCTCTTCTTGGAACATGGATAGAAATCCTCTATTTGAAACAATAAGAAGTCAAATACCACCTGGTGCTCTTTGGGAAAACTGTTGAAAGCTTTTGATGGAACTTTGGAAATCAAAACTTGCAAAGCTCATAACCACAAATAAACATGTGAACATGTAATACACCAAAATTTGCAGAATTGGTTAGCAATAATTTTCCTTAGCTAATGTTTGACTCATCCAAACAAATCCATGACTACTTGACTACTGGACTAATAATATGCAGCAGCACTGGAATGATGATGTATTCACCCATAATCTCTCTATTACATCAAAAATGAATGAAGCACACCTTCCCCCCCTTTCCTCAGAAAGGTGGCATGATTTGTTTCCAACAAATCATTTGGTCTTGAAGGTTTAAGGAAATGACCATAAAATTAGTCTTCTTTAACCAAGCCATTAAGAGCCAATAATGAAAAAAATTCATTTGATGGAAGAATGACATTGTTAATTCAGAGGGGAAGCAAAACAATATCTGAATTGATGCACCAAGAAGACATAAGTTCTGGTCCAATTTCTCATAACCACAGTCAATATGACTCATTCCTTCAATATGTGTGGTCCCCTCCACTACCATACCTGCAAGGACTAAAACAGCTCCTACTCTTAAACCCATGGCCAAAACTGGTGCTCCATATAGTGAAATGCACCTAATGGAATGCCAAAAACTTTTTGTTCACACATTAAGTAAAAGCAATTGCATAGGCCAATCTTGCCTAGTTAGTGTTAACTAGAAATAACACCTCAATTTGACCCACGATGTGCCAATGAAGATCTTTTACAAAAAATTAGATCTACATATAGATACATTATTGATCTTAACTATCTCCAAGTTAAATCCCCCCTAAATGTGCCCTCTTCTACCATCAACCTAGTGGTTTAAATGGTAGAGACTCATGGTCATCTTGCAACTGGTTGCCAACTGTCCTCAAAGGTTTAACGCCTAGAAACATCAAATGTGTCAGCATTCTTCAAGTAATTTTTGCTAAGGGATACATTTCTAGCAAAAACCACACTCAACACAAATGCATCACTATTTATTTCCGCCAAAGGCTTTGTTTATTAAGGTGAAAGTTGTTGCATTACTTACTCCACAACTCTTACACATGTTTTTGAACAAATCATGTAGTAGTCATTCATTATGCTCTAAACCTCCCTATACAACTGGGACATCTTGAAAATACAAAAAGGAAAAAATTTAAAACTTTGAGATTACTACAGTTTACAACCCCAACTTGGTAATGACAGAGAGGTGTAGACTCCATCCACTAACAAATTAAAAACAACAATGGATTATACCTACCACTAATCAGGGCATTAGGTTAGATTCAATGCCTCAGTCCACATTTACAACTTGGACTGGGCTTATATTACATGGCCAGTTTACCGAACTCTAGCACTAGGCATTTCCAATCAGAATTGTCTCCATCTCCATTGAAACTTAAAAATTACCAACTCAATTGTTATATAGGGTTCTTACATTTTAACAATTTTAGGTGTGGCATTAAAATATGTCAACTACAAATGAGTGTCATTGATTATTACCTAGGGAGCTTCTATACATACTTGGGGAACCACCAATCATAGCATTAAGGCTCAATGCTTGCAATTCACCTTGCCATTAAGATCTTGATTTGTATTTGGTATCAACCAAAATAGATGGTTATAACATGCAACCATTTATAGTCAAATCAGTCTCCATCTCAATTGACTGCAAAAATCCCATCTGGATTATTTTTCAGGGTACATATGTGCAAATATAACGAATCTTGGTTAGGCATAACCAACTGTAACTTGTAAAAATCATGCATGGAACCACAATTTTAAAACCACAATCATGGCATTAAGTTAACTTGAATGCGTGTAGTTCACCTTTACAACTGGGTCTAGGCTTATATTATAGGACAAGTTACCTGATTTTATCATGTAGGTATTTCTAGTCATAAATGTCTCCATCTCCATTGAAACTTTAAAAATACCAACTCAATTGTTGTTTAGGATACTAAGACCATATCAATTCTAGTTGTGGCATAAGAAGATGTCAACTGCAAATGAGTGTCATGGATTATTGCATAGGCAGCCTTTCTACATACTTGGGCAAACACTAATCAAAGCATTAAGGTTCAATGCCTGAAATTCACCTTGCTAACAAGATTGGGATTTAACCTTGGTATCAAGCAAAGTGCATGGCCCTAACATGCAAGCATTTCCAATCCAAGTTGGTTCCATCCCAATTAACTGCAAAGATCTAGTTTGGATTGTTCTTTAGGGGACCTGTGCATAGATATAACAAGTCTTCATTAGGCATAATCAAATCCAGTATGCTAATTGCCCAATAGCTCATGTGCATAGTTGTGAAAGCACTAATCAAGGCATTAGGCTAGGTTCAATACTTGCAATTAACCTTTACAACTAGGGCTAAGCTTATACTAAATGACTAGTAGACCTAATTCTAGCATCCAAGCATTTCCAATCATAATTGATTCCATCTCCATTTAGACTTTTAAAAATACAATCTTAGTTGTTGTACAACGTATCTATTTCATATAACAATTCATGTGCATATGTACAGATCCACCAATCAGGGTAATAGGTTGTAATGCATGTAATCCACATTTTCTATTGTATTTAGATTTATATGAAAACAAACTAGCTTGACGATTTTAGCATGCAAACATTTACATGCAAAATTGTCTTTATCTCAACAGAATGTAAAAAACCCACAATACTTATTGTATAGGGTACCTATGTCATACCAAATCTAGATTCGGGTTAACTAGATGTGTTCTACAAATTAGTTGCATGAACTACACAAGATCTGTGTGCATAGCCAATAAATTTTGCTTGCCGATTTGCTTCTAGATCTCCATTGTGATTGTTGCTTGCTCCTTTCAAATACCACTTGCAAGTCAAAATTAACTTGTTCCATGCTTGCCAATTATTGTTATTTTTGTGGATTGACTTTCAACTTTTTTCAATCCACATTTAAGGACCTGTCATGAATCTCCCTTGAACTACATTATACATTTTGCAAATTCAGAGGGTTGTTTCCCTTCTCTTTACATCGTGGCACATTTGAAAAAATTCCAATGGGTTTAAACTACACAACAATTGGTGCAGAACATGGTGATGAATTCTCTCCAATAACTACCCAAATAGTTCCTACAAAAACTCCCTTGGCCATAAGACTATTTTCCACATTGTCCACTAAATTTCAAAGATTTGGGATAATCCCAACAACTCCATTAAACCTAATAATGCTTTCATGACTAACACAAAGTCCATGGGCCAATTCATTCATATCCCCATGGCAATCCTTTGCAATGGGTCAATGCAAGTATTAACACCATTGTTAATACATCTAATTATTTCACCTCCCCAATGGGCACCTAAGGCCATGAAAATTCTATGTAACAGCTTGCAAATCATGTTGCCCCTTTTGCCATGACTGTTGCAGCCTCAAAAGCTGGTGGACTTCATGATAATTAGGTTTAGACCAGCCACATTGGGTGTCCAACTCTAAAATTCAATTAAGGGCTCCTGTTAATACAATCTCTTCATACATGGTTTCCATTATTAGTTGATTGCTGGTCAACTTGACTAGTGGATATACCAGGTGCCTCCACCAATATTACAACTCTGAATCAAACTAACGCACCTCCAAGCTCCCTAATGGACTCAACTACGAGTCCAAAGGTGAAGATAACTAAAGGAGAAGGAATTGGGGTGTGCTCCTTGGCTCACAACACTTTGGGGGTAAAGGGCGTGTTACAGCAGGATGAGACTAGGATGAGTGACAAGTGGTTCAACTACTCACACAGACATGCACAAACCAAACAACAAGTTGGTTAGTGCATAATCAAAGCACTTTTGGTGCACGGACGAACCACGAACAAGCACGAACTCACAAGACTCACCATGGCCCAGACTTGGGGGAAGCCACCACCTTCCCCATTATAGTATTCTCTGTGCTTGGCCATAGGGCCAGCACCCAAATGTCATTTTGTCCCGAGACTCCCAAGTGGGAGTCCCGAAATTCCCAAAATTGGGACTCCCACGAATTTGGAGTCCCATAATTTTGTTTTCAAACCTTCGATTGAGGTGAGGTCTAAAGAAAAGTTATAGTTATTATCAAAATCTTTCCAAGGGTATGTGGTATGCCACTTGCACGCAAGGAAATTGGGGCGATTCCCAACTTTTAATGGTCGAGAGTCAAATTGCCAATTTGACTCCTGGCTTCTTTTGGCCATAAATTGTGTTTTGAGCACCCAAATGGGTCATGCAAGCTTATTTTAGGCATCTAGGTTCTAAGAGCTTTTCAATGATATAAGGAACTCTTCAATCCAATGGGTTTTGACCCTTGCAATTACTCTATGAAAATTTGGGATTCCATCGGGACTCTAACTCTCAAAGTGGGAGTTCATTTGGGAGTGTGGGGTTCATTCCCTCACACTCTTATACATTCCCAGGAACATGAATGTGACTCTCAAACTTCATTCTTGGCCCGCACCTTCACAAGCCCTTACCTTGATCACAAACCCAAGGTTAGCATTGTGACACAAACAACCCTTCATGTAGATCAATCTCCATATACCAGTTAGATGCATGTTCCTCCATGCGCTCAATTTGCCTACATATCATGCATCATCATCCTCACCTGACATTTGCAACTCTGCAAATGCCATAATTGCCTTTGTGCCACACAATTCATTAGCACCAACCATTGCCATGTTGTGAGGCACATTTGGTATTTCTAAAGGCACTTCAACACCTATCACATTATCTTGTATCATGGGTTGTTCCTCCCCTACTTCTACTACCACACGCCTACAACAAGGTTCCTTATGTAGCACAACCTTCCACTAAGGCTGGTTTAGTTCTTTAAAGTAAAACACATGTTGCACTTGAGCTAGAAACACGAATGGTTCATCGTCATTTGCCTTCAATGCATTAAAATTTGCAAGCAAGAAACCATCCTCATCATGCTTGTAAGTTGGATGACCTCACCTATCAACCTCATTCTTCACCCATTCACATTTAAACAAAACCACTAGGATGATACTGGCCCATAATCAAGTAATATTATATCCTGTAAAATTCCTGCACACCGCATGGGCCCAAGTGCACACATTCCACCTAGCCCTTGTGCCTGCTGGAACACTGATGCCACTCCATAATCATTGGTTGCCATTGTGTTAACATTGGTTTCTCCAATAACCCTGTAGTGATTTCCATAGGCCTTCATTCACGTATATCAAGAAGCATTAGAACTAGGCTTAATTAACAAATAGTATGCATCCATCTCATAAAGAACATTGCCATCTGCCATATGGGTTCGCATTGCTTCCCTCACCCATCCTGCCAACTCGTGCACTTTTGCAGCTTTACATGATACGTGATAGGCCCTCTTGTTCTTCTTTCATCCCTGTGCCATTGGTCTTCAAACTTTGTACGTAGTCTTGCCACTCGATCGTGCTCTTGCTCATGTTTTCTGCCCACCCCATTAAACCTTAGATAACAAGTTAAGGAAAGGCTCATCATGTAGGTGGCCTATAAGGCTACATTATGTGACCAGCATACAACAACTTGTAAATGCAATACCATGTCATGAAAATTGAATGTGTGTTGGGTTTAAGTGGCAAATATTAGACCCATGGTGTTAAGCAAGTTGCATTGGTAAAGACATATTGATGTGCAAGGTCATGTGCTGATGGTAAAAGGCGGAACTTGGATCCAAACCCTTCCAATACTTCACCATACACCTTTTCTTCCTCGTCACCATCCCATACTTGGTGACGTACATGTGTAAACATTTGCATGTACTCTATCACAAACGCCAGTGTTTCATCTAACACATACCCTAAAACCATCGATGCCTCTAGCCTTGCTTGGTTACGCACGTACTTCTTCAATGTCGCCAATGTTCCTTCAACTGGCTACATCCATCTACTATGTACAAGCTCACAAATGGCTAGCTCTTCAACCAAGTGTGTCATCACATCAAAGAATGCACCGGATAACTCCCATTCAATCATGCTAAAGGTGACAACAACATCCTCTCTTAAAGATGGTACTAATGCTGGGTCCCATACCTTTGCACAGATGTTACAAAATATTCGGTTAAGGCACATTAAACTTAAATGCACATTGGTGTCCATCAAACCCCTCAAAGCCAAAGGCATAAATTGTTGCATTAGCACATGCTAGTCATGGCTTTTCATATTCCCCAGCTTCTTGTCCATTACGTGCTTTCCCAATGCACTACAGAAGTTTAATGGCACTTTTAATGCCCCCAACCTACCCCTGAATGTTTTTAGCTATTTTAGTTGTAACACATACGAAGCAATGGGCTAGAAGATGTTGTTTGGATTATGAAGGTCTCTTTTCAGCCATAAGTGCCCTCAAACCCCACACACCTCCATGTCTCTATGCACCTTAAATGTGTCCTTCACCCCAATTATGAACTTGATCACACTATCGCACACATTCTTCTCAATGTGCATGACATCCAGTGTATGTCGAATCAACAAGTGTTGTATGGGCATCAGTCAACCAATCACACATTTAATACAATCTATGCGCACCACACATGTTCCACATTATTACATTGTTTAATCCAGACTTGGTGTACTTACATCGATATGGCAAGGTCTTCCCCACATTGCATGGGGTGTACACAATAGCCAGGCCATGATTTCCAACAATGAAATTATGTATTACTCTTGTTGTGTTCCATGCCCATGCCCTATTGTACAATTCTGACATCAAGCTCAGATACTTGGGTTTAGGTCCAGTTTAATTAAACTACTGACTATCTATTTGAACTAAGATTCATGTACCTATTGTTTTCAAAGTGCATTAAGGTTTGCAATGAAACCTTGAATGTGACAGTTATATTATACGTGCTAAAACCCATGAGCTCACACTCCCCTCAACTATAATTAAACTTACAAGAAATAGTCATATATTAAGATGTTTATCGTAACCCTAGTTTTGGGCTTGTGACCAAGGCAAGGGCTTGCGAAGGTGCAAGCCAAGAGTGAAGCTCGGGAGTCACATTTCATGCTCCTAGGAGTGTGGGAGAGTGTGAGGGAATGAATCTTCACACTCCCAAGTGAGCTCCCACTTTGGGAGTTGGAGTCCTGATGAACTCTTAAATCTGAACATTTAGAATAGTTAATGGTTGTTTAAAGCCCTATCACTGGAAAATTAACCTAGACCCCAACAGGTGATGTGATTTCATTAAATCACTAATAACATGTGGCGATGACTCTTCATGCATGTTTGTGCGAACTACAACAAATTCCAAGTGCTGGAACCAAAAAGCTAGAACCATGACTATTTTGTACACGAAATTTGTTTGTAGTTGGGCAACTTGGGGTGCAATGTGTTGTAGGATTTAACCCATAAACACATTAGAGCTTGTGGACTTGTAGTAGAGGTGCTCTCATCTTGACATGGTACCACAACTTTATAACAACCATTAGACTAGGTAGTCCCAAGCCTAAAATGTGCTTGATGATGGGTGTGATTTGGCATGGTAGGTATGTCATGTAAAGTGGGTTCTATTTTTGATCTATGGCATAATTTGTATTTATATTTAGCTACACCATCATGGGGTTGCACATAGTGACACATGTTATGATGGGACACACGCTATGATGGGACACTTAGAAGGAGTAGCCCTAGTGCAGAGTTGGCATCTAAATCTAATCATTGGGTGGGTTGACTATTTACTTCTCGTAGATTTGTACTAAGCAAATTCTTTCAATGGTGGGCCTAAACATGTGATTTGTGGCAATCTGCGCAGGAATGGATGATGGCACCAAACCCTAGTTGGTATGTCTAATGTTAAACAATAGGAATGTTGTTTGGAGTATTGTTGATCATGGCAAGAATGGTGCAAGTTGAAGAGCATTTGGAAGCAACAAGAAGACCCATGAGGGTGTGGATGTGGTTGCAATCAAATGTAGCAATTTAAACACTACCAGGTTTTGAATGTACTTACTTACATTAGAAGATGTGGGCTAAGATTGGGTTGTAGGCAGAAAGGTGAATTCAATGTTATGTATGTTCAATTTTTCCCAAGTAAACCCACGTGGGTTGTTCAAATGCTTGGAATAGTTCACGTGTAATCGGACTAATGAGTGCAAAAACTTGTAACCCATCACCATTGTAATAATTTATAGCTTGGTTTTGTTGGGAGGCCAAACAAATTGGCATGTCAAGCCTAAACTACCAAATTTTTATGTAATTTTACCTTGAGTGCTTAATTTTTTGGGCTTGTAGGCAATTTATAAATGATCTTACCATTGGGTTTCAAAACTCAACTGAAGTATATACTGTGTTTATTATAAATATTAGGCAAAGCTATAAACACTTAGGATCTACTATGTGCAACATGAGATTAGACAACAAAAAAAATCATGCATTATTTGTAAATAAATGCATTATTTAAAACTAAAATCTAAAAACTAGTCGTAATGTTTCCATGTGTAATAATCCAATGATGGATCACACATTGCACAAGATTGGGCAATTCCATATCAATAATAGACACATGGCAACCTACAACTTAAACTCTACATGCCACATGTCCAAATCAAAATGGTCATAATGGAAGGTTTACATTATTTTAATAATTAAAAATTCATTAATAATATTTTATATTATCTTGCCACATGTCACAATTTGGTTAGCTAAATTCATGCTAGATCACACACAAGATGAAAATATGGAAAACCCACAAATTTCCATGTGGCGTCCATCCATTGCTTATTGGGATGCCACATGTCATAATCCTAGTGCTTGAATCAAATGGGTAGTATTTTAAATGTCATGAAGAATTTTAAAATCAAATATCCAATATATCACGTGGCATCTGGGCATTAGTGCAAATTAATAACTGTTGAATACTTGCACCACATATGTATATTCATATTTTGTCATGAACTCATATTTATATGCTGAACAATTTCCATCCAACCCTGTTATTGCCTGCAACTACAAGACGACTATAACTTGTCCAATGCAACTACACAACTTTTAGTTGCAAATCTCGCTTGTGACTAAAAAACAGTCACAAGGACCAGTCCAAAAAGTCTATTTTTTTTCTAGTGAAACAATGGGGTTGAAGGTTAGGAAAATAAAATAAAATCACTCACTTTTCTCTCATTAAGATTACAAAAATGTATGATGGTATTTTTTTTGGAAACATAGTTTGCTTTATGGATATCCTACACATAAACAAACAAACAAACACATTTCTAAACAAACATATTACAAGATTTTATTTTATTTTTTAAAAAAAAAATCTAAAACCAAAAACTACTTGGAGATAAAAAAACAAAGCACAAAAATAGATTCACAAAATAAAAACTTACCTTCTTTTTGGTTGTTGGAAAGGTTGCTCCTCCAAGCTCTTTTCTGCAAAAGAGGAAGGAAGAGGGAAGTACCACCAACATAGGGAACAAGGTAGTGAGGCAATAAAATGTAAAGCAACAAGATAGCAGAAACAACAAATGGGGGGTTCAGGAGGTACTTGAGGCACAATGGTAGCCAAGTAGTGAGGCAATAAGAGGTAGTGAGACAACAAGGCAATGAGGTGGTGAGGTAGTAAGGCACTGAAGTAACATTCGACAATGGGGCAACATGAAGCATATAGTTAGGTGATGAGGTAACAGGGTGAAACAACAAGATGATGCGATGAAGTAATGAAGTAAAACAGGGCAAGGCAATGAAACAAGTGAAACGATGAGGCAATGAGATAAACAAGGCACGAAAGAAAGAAGTAGAAGGGAAAAAATAAAAGGTGTGAGAAAAGGATTAAGATAAGGGCCCTGTTTTATAGGGGTCAATGTGGGCCTTGTGTGGTATGTGGGGAAGGACTATAGGAAGTGTTGGGAGCACTTGTGAATCATTTGAAGCTTTTAGGGAATGGGACATTGGGAATGTAGAATTCTCAGGGAGAGGGATGTGAGGGGTAAGAAAAAATGTATATGCTTGGTCTGTGATTTTAATGGAAGATGCTTGAAGGATTCAAGTATTTCGTGTTGTATTATTATTCTATTAAGGGAGGAAGGTAAAGTAGTTGGTATTATCAAGTAGGATACTTCCTTGAAATAATATTTTTACATTATTTCTAGGACAAAGAGTAATGAGGCTTCCCACTTGGTAGCCTTTGGAGTACCACGTTATTGGTTGCCACAGGAAGGTAATAATTATTTTTTAATGGTGGAAAGCAAGGGGAGGAAGACTAGCAAATAACCACCTACATATTGAAAGGTACAACAATAGGTGATATGCATGGGCTATGAGGAAAGGCAATTAGTTGAAAATGATAGAGACTAAAGGAGGGACTTCCCAAGGTGTTCAAGCAATAAGCAAAACCACTAGAGGACCTACAAGAGGGACATTATTGGTCAGAGGTTCACAAACCCCTTAGACCATATTTAGGAGTGTTTTGAAGGTATTGCAAAACTAGGGAGAGTAGTTATTCTTGAATTTGACTATTTTTCAAGTTGCTTCTTTCTATTTTTTCCCCCTACCACCTAGGTTAAGCTATTTATAGGAGAGTAGGTCTAGTCTTAAACAATAGACCCTTACCTTTTTCATTCCTTTTTGTATGACTTCTTACTTACTATTTGAATAGTTGTAATAAAATAAGATAGTGGAGAGTAGTTTTTCTTGCAGAGTAATAAGGTGTTGAACTTGCCCCCTGGTCTTATCCCTTGGAGGACGATAATGATTGGGTGTTGCAATTTCACCCCTTAACATGAGGGGGAAAAAAAAAGATTTTTTTTTTTTTTGTTGGAACCTATGATCGAAATATTCAAAATCCAAATTAGAGCAAAGACACTTCAAAACACAACACACATTTATGTGAATACACACAACTTTGTGAAAAAAATGCAAGAGGAAGAAGATAGGGAAGAAAAGACCCTTTTATTAAAAAATAATTAGGGTTTTCTAGAGGTGGCCATTGGAATGCTACACCTCCACCTAATGCTAATTTTTTCACAAATGATTCTCTTGGGTAAGGGGTCAGACTTACCTGGGTCTCACTATTTTGTTTTTAAAAAAACTTATTGGGTTTTCACCATCCGGTTCTCACACAAGTGAGAACCAGTGGTTCGGGGGTTTCAAACTCTGATGCCAGGCTGATGTCTGAAGGGATTTGTGATACCCGCCCAAATACTAGCTGCAACATGAAACACACGTCTCTTGTACAAAAAGCATTTCTTCTACAAACCCTAAGCGTTATTTGCAGAAGTTAGACAAATCCCAACAACTTTTGGATCCCATCACAACTGGACACCAAATGCATCCAATGACACATCATTCAAAAACTATCTTGCAAATAAATGCCACTCCCCTCAGTGGTATGCAATTGCCTTGATTTCCTCACTTCTCAGATTCCTCACCAGAGCAGGGTGTTCCCCAAATAAGCATCCAAAAACAGTGGAGGACAAAATACACTAGGTGCAAATATACTTTTAGAAAAAAGAGCAGCCTTACAAATGTTGGCTGGTCACCTAAACCAAAATCAAGTCTAATTTTTGGGAACCAGAACTGAAACCGGAACCAAAATTTATATTTTTGGATACTGAATCTGCCACTGAATTCTTGGTTCTATTTATATGTGTAACTAGAACTGGAAGCAAGATTTTTGGAAAAATGTTTTTGAAAAAAGACTAGAACCAAGGCTAGCCGGACGCTAATGGACAAGCAACCATGCCTGCTGGTTATGATCCAAGTTACTCGGAACCACATTGTAACTAGGTTTGATTTTCTGACCTAGAACCAGAACTGGATCTGGAATTCATTTTTTGGAAGAACTGGACCCATATTAGCAGTTCCCCGAGGTTAATGGACAGGTAGCCACCAGTTATGGTCCAAGTTACCCAGAACCACATTGGAACTGGGTTTGATTTTCTGAACTAGAACTGGATTTAGAATTCATTTTTTCGAAGAACCGGACTTGGATTCCCAGTTCCATTTATGCAAGGAAGTGGAACCGCAACCATTCTAATTCCAGTGATGATGATTTCATTGGACCTAGTTTAGGTGGGATGGGCTGTAATCGTAGGTCATACAAAAGGACAATTCCAAACTGCAAATTGATTAGAGGTCGATTTCAAATCGAAAATTTTAAAAAATAAACATTTTACAAGTTGTAATGTTTCAAAATGTCCTTACGGATCCTAAGATATCAAAAGAGAAACAAATCTCTTAATTTTTTTCAATGTCTTTTGAAACTTTTGTGTCCTTTCAATTAAAAAAAAAATCTTTGTGTTTTTTCAATTTCATACAAATATAAATATGTGTTATTTCATTTCAATATGTTGAGATTATTTTAAGAGATTAACATGTTTTTTTCTTTAAGAATAAGCTAGTTTTCAATAAATATTTTTTCAAATATTTAATTCAAAGATTTAATCTTCACTTGCTTAGCTGATTTAATATTTATCCACCCTAATTTCTTCCAAAATTTTAATGAATTAAAAACAAAGATGGCTGATTAAATCTCCCTTTGGATGATAATTGGACGATATTTTGTACAATTTGAATCCTATATATATCTGACAATAACAGAGTTTTCAAATGTAAAATTTATTTATTTTTATTTTTATTTATTTTTGTCATTTCATCGCCGTCGGCAGTGCAGCGCGAAGCCCAAGTTTTTTTTTGGAGCAAGAGATTCTTCATAAAAGTAAAGAACGGCCAAATACTGGTCAAAGTATTTACTCTCACCAGATTGATACGAACCTCTCCTCTCAACACCTTCTTGCAATTACTACCAACAATCTTACACAACATACTAAAAATCTTCTTCGCCATGGATCCAACGAAAATGAAAGCTTCAAACGTTCTCAGATAGACTTTAGTCCCCCACCCCCGCCCCCGCCTTCTGGCTGTCTGGAGGATTTAAGATAATTTAAGAGAAAATTTGGAGCTGACTCGAGGGGAGAGGACATATAAGAGCTCAGGGAACAGAGGTGTGAAGAATTGACAAATTGAGAGGCGATAGAAGCACAGAACAAAAGAAAACAAAAAGGGGAACAACAACAACGAATAAGACAAGAAGGAGGAATTGGTTGCTCTTGCAGAAAAGGGCCAGGAATGGCAGCAGTGAGGTCAGTAATGACGACCACGAGGACGCACTTCCTACTACTACATAATAATAAGTGTAGCTCTTCTGGCTGCTACTTTCTGAGACTGAACAAGGCCTTTGCATCATTGTGCCGCTGGCCATCTCCGAAGGAAAATTCTTCTTCTTCTTCTTCTTCGGCGGAGGAGACGCTTGCCAGAAGAATCGCTTCTCGAGGAGGGAACATCAACAGCAGCAGCAAGGAGTTTTCCACCAGGGAAGAAGGGCAGCCTGAGTCTCTGGAATACCGGATTTTTTTCTCCGACAGGACGGGAAGAACGGTTGGCTCTAAGTCCCTTGCTTGCGCCTTCTCGTTCTTCCACATCCTGTCCTTCACTAACGCAAGGATTAGACTCTGTTGTTGTTGTAGTAGCGATGGCGATGTGGCCTTTTTAATTACCTGTTTTTGAATCCGTGGTATATCTTTTGGTGGCTCTCAGATATCACCATGGCATGACATTCCATTGCGCTCCTCCTCAGGGGAGGACGGCGATGGGACCTTGCTCAATTTCGTAGTGGAGATACCAAAGCGGACGAAAGCAAAGATGGAGGTGGCAACTGAGGAGCAGCCGTATACACCCATCAAGCAGGACACCAAGAACGGGAAGTTGCGCTATTATCCGCAAGTGCCACCATCCCCTCCCTTTGCATCTCCTCCTCCTCCTCTTCTCGAATCACTTCTTTCAATTCATGTCTTGAAGTGAGGCACAGATCCTAGACCTCATTGCAATCTTCTCACGAGGGCTAATTAGGGGAAGCTACTTTTGCTAATTTTTTGGGAAATTTTTGGAAGTTTCAGATTTTCCAGTGCAAGTTTGACTAAATTTGGTGTTTTTAAAAAAATCTGTTTTTTAACCACTTTTTTGACGTCACAAGAGTGGGGGAAAAAAAACCATAAGCTGCACCCTATATTTCTTTGCACTGTCATTTGGAAAAAATTGGAAGAAACTTGCCCTAGCATGAGGTAAACTGATGAAGTTGGAATTGATGGTCTTCTTGCAACATCCCACCTGTTTTTGGCCCTGCTTTTTCCCTACTACCCACCCTTTGCTTTCATTGCATTTGCAGGAGGCTCATTGAGTGCGGGACGACTCAAAGCCACTGCTCTCTAGGAACATTATTATGGCATCATATCCAAATGCTGAAATTGTTGTATGATTGCATATGATAGTACATTGACTCTGCTTCCCTCATCAAGAGAAGAGATTCATTGTTGTGCTCAACTTTTTTTCTGCAGGTACAACATAAACTGGAACTATGGTCTGCTGCCTCAGACATGGGAGGATCCTACACATAGCAATCCTGACATTGAGAATACATATGGTGACAATGACCCAGGTAATGCCTTCCTCATGCCAAGAATTCGACTTCAGCAATTTTTGAGTCTGAATTCTTGTTGTTTGTAACCTTGAGTCTCTGTAATCTGGTGTCTTGAATCTGTGAACTTTGTGATTCATGGTACTTTCTTCTTGTGTTGAAGCTGTGAGGCCTTGTTGTGCAGCGTCTTAGTGATTGCTGCAGCAGCAGCACCTGAGGTTTGCTTTAGACTGTTCAATTCTCCCTAATCCAGCAAAGTAAACAAAGTTGTCAGTGATTTGTACATTGGAATCTGGAGACAGTGGACATAGTTGAGATTGGGGAGAGACAAGCTGAAGTGGGAGAGGTTCTCAAGGTGAAGCCACTTGGTATATTTGCAATGATTGATGAAGGTGAACTGGACTGGAAAGTGGTAGCTATTTCAGTTGATGATCAAAAGGCATACCTGGTTGATGACATTGATGATGTTGAGATATACTTCCCGGTTTATCCCACTACTTTCTCATCTGTTGTTGCTGAATGAATTCTTGAATTGCTGAGCAATTGAGGTGTTTGCAATTTCTGCAATGTCTGAGATCTCTTCTGAGGCTAATCTGTTAAGTGTGGTTTCAGGGCACCTTGACAGCAATCCATGACTGGTTTCAGGATTATAAGGTTCCTGATGGGAGTCCCCCAAACAGATTTGGACTTGGTGACAAGCCAGCTGATAAAGTACTATTCTTTGACTGCTAAAGGGAGATTTTCCATGTTGATGACCAAATCTTACAAACAGTAGCTGGGTTCCATAGTTAGTGATACTAAGGTGAAGTTAGGGGTGGGATCAAAATTTGGCTGCATTTCACCATTGCATGGTTTTATCAGTTTTGTCCCATCTTCTTACAGTGTGGACTGAATCTTAGAGCAGCTCCACCCATGCTCAGTATGTGGCCTTGCAACGGTATTTCTCACATTCAAGATTAGTTATTTACTTTTTCCCAACCTCACCCACTAAAACTGGGACTGCAAAAGATAGGAGACTACTAATAGCAACCCACCTGAACCAATCAAACAATCTAGCCAATCAACAGCAGGTGTCAGGCTTTGCTGGGCCTTTTGCCAGCCTCAGCATCCTGAAAAAAAAATGCTGGGCGAAAACTATTTTGCTGAGCCAAACCAGCATTGTTTGACTTTTCTTCATCCAAATTTGCTGTACAGTGCACTAGTGGGAGCAATTATTCTGCGTAACCAAGTTGAAATACTTGTCATGATGCAAATACAGGCAACTGCACTGAGGGTGATTGCAGAGACCAATGCAGCATGGGCCAATCTTGTGAAGAGGTCTGTTCCTGCAGGAGCACTTTCTCTGGTTTGATTACCCTACCAATGCCGGGAGTGGTGTTTGATTGTGAGTCCTCTATAGTACAAACCATTTGTTAAACTGTGAGACTTGAAACCAAAACAGAGAAGAGGGAACCTAATTCAGTTCCAATGGTTTACATCTCGACACCTAAAGGCGCTACTTACTCCTTATTTCTCTTATCTGAATTTCTATATTTTTCAAACAGCTAGCTTTGCACACTCTAATCCTGATGGACATACAAAATGGAAAATTTTGCTATTTAGGAGAGTGAGATATAGTCTATGCTAAACATGGGAAGAAGACCCATCTAACTGCAATTTCTGTTCTCCTTGGGCAATGACGGTCAGGAATGATCCTGGTGAAATCAACCAATTGAAACCTCATGCTGAGACCTGAGTGGGGAGTCCACCACACCACTTGAGAATGAGACCCATGTGAAATGGGGTGGTATTCTACTTTTTGGGATATTTGCAAGATTGAGTACTACAAGCTCTCAGCGGACAGTTTTCATGAGATCTCATGTGTTGGCCATTCCAAACTGAGACCCTGCACTGAAACAAACCATGCACAGAAAATGTGAAACACCACTGCAAGTCCATTCTGGTAAACGTGAAACTCCCTTTGAATATGTGGAATTCTGCAACAATATGAACAAATGTCATACAAATGTCATACAGGAAGGAAGAGCCATGGATATATGTCTGCATGTTTGAATTATCAGTTTGAGTTTTGTTAAGTGATTTTGCTTTCACAAAACCTCAATCCAGAGTCAAAACCCAGAGCTGAAAAATAGCCTCACTCTGGAGCAAAAATATGCAAAATGTAGGATTTTTGTGACCTCCTGATTTAAACATCTGGATGGCAGATGACAAAAGTTGTATAGTTCCAAAGTTTGTTGGTTCTGCCTGTAGGGAAGGGACTACATATTGGTGTAGGATTTGAGCATAAAACCCTGGCTTGTACTTGACCCAATGTGCAAGTGACATCTGGAGTACTCCTTTTGTGCACCAAATAAGTGCTTAGTGCAAATGAATGTGAGATTAAGGATCACACCTAACCTTGGGCATGCAAACCAAAACACATTTAAAGTTGTAAAGCAAGACTCTCCAAGACAAGTCAAGCTCCCTCTCCATAATGAGTCTTGGGAACTTGCAGTCTTAGCCCAGGCCTAGACCTCAGCATGGGTCACAAATGAAAATCAGGCCAAAAGGAAGAGATTCTAAAGAGTCATTGCAAAATGTGTCAAAACAGAAGTTTTACAGTTTTGAATCAAGGTGAAGAGAATAAAATTGTGACATGCAAGGTGAGGGGGAAAGGGGTAACCATAATGCCATAGAATTCAGACTTGTATTTTGGTTTAACATCCCTACAAGCACCCCATTGCTTCTTAGATCCCTTTGCCATTCCTAGTGAGACAACATGATCTCTTTGGGATACCTTGCATCAATCAAGCTCACCTCCCAAACTGACTACACAAGAAAAACCCTGCCCATAGTCATCAAAACCTTCTCATTACTCCTTTACTTTTCAAAAGAAGCCACACAACTTGCACAGAAGCCACATGTTAGGCTTTTCGTGTTTCCCTCTCCAAAACATCCTAAATTCAGAAAAAGTTTTCAAAACATTGTTTTTACGTTTGGATAAAGAGAGAATCTTTATCCTACTATGGTTGAGTTGATAAGGAAGTAAAAAGAGTAAAGACATAACTAGCTGAGAAATTCTTTATCAGAAATTAGTAAGTTGGAACCGTATGCTTTTCCTACACAACTGTTGTTCCCATCACATTAAGCTGTTGGATACACAGCAAATCAGGGAACTAGTCATTTATCACACTCTTCACCTCTTTGGCCAATGGATGTCAGACATATGATCCCCATAAAAATCAACAGCTCAGGTTGAGGACTGACTCACCTGCCAAATAAGGCCTATCACATACTTGGATTTGCTAGGTAAGAATTTGTGTGTACATTAAGGTACACAACTGTATCCACCTCATAGATCTGCATGAAAATCGCCCAAAACAGACTCTAATCTGAGATGAATTGTGACTCTAAAGACAGAGCAGATCCACCTACAAGACTTGTCCCCAGTAGGATGTAATGATGCCTTGAATGTCTACTTTTTTGTGCAAGAGTGCTCTTTAAGAAGCCTAGCCAGCACTGTCCCTTAGGTGAGCACAAACTGTCCTGCACCTGTAGTAACAAGAACTTTTTGTCAACAGTATGGACATCAAGTAACCAATCAAGTAATCCAAAGGGGTGGGCGTTCACCAATGTATAGAGCTCAACTCTACACATTTTCAATCCCTTGCGGGTGGGGACGAAATTGGTGACTCTGCTTTCACAATCCCTAATCCTATGTTAAAATGGTGATCATGATCATCATCATAGTAGACAGGTTCTCCATTCACAATGTACGCATTCAGTACCATAGATCGAGGACCCACCAAGCTCAACCAAACCTGTGCATTCCCCATAACCACCCCCAACACCCAGACCAACACAGAGACTCCTTAACCTCTCATTACTCTGAAATTGATGATACTCCAAAAAAAGTCCATACTTGCTCTCAATAGTATTATTGCCAAACAGTATGCCACTTTGAAGGTTAACTTAGAAGCACAAGAACATATAATAAAGTTGATGAGGAGGCTCAAGATACCGGCAAGAAGACAAGGCCATGAAGAGCACCCAACACCACAAGCCCCAAGTACATTCGGAAGTAGTAGACCTGTTGCCCCAACGGTTTTGTTAAGAAGAACCCTCAGCTAACTGGAGAAACAAAATTCAAAGCCAGCTTCCATGCATGCTTGAGGCATTAAAAAATGATACAGTTTCAGATTGAAGAGATTATTAGATGGACAAGAACTTGCCTCAAAAATTTCAGAGCGTGAAAAGTAGAGGACCAAGACACCCGCAAATTTTGTGAGTGTAATTCCACTGTGGGAGCAGGAACCCAGTCAGCTGTTTAGCACACTCCAGATATTCTTCTGCACCTCATATACATTATAAAACAGTACTGTAATATTCTTTGAACATAGAGCACAGACAGTTGGTACAAACGTTACAATTGCATTGAAGTGGTAGAATGATTGAAACTAGGCAAAGCTGCAGTACCTAAATACAGAGGCTCCCATTGTCAGGAGAGCCTTGGTTGCTCGCGCTGCCCTATGCCCTGTTGACATCTGAAATTCCAACAAAAGCATGATACATAAGTCACTGCTTAGAGTTTAGGGTTTAAGGTTTGTACAAACCTGAATTTCACCCAAAATCTACAAAGAGGGCTCATGATTCTGTAGCCATGATCTCACAGTTTTTACCAATTTGTATGGAAAAAATAACCACATAGAGTGTGGGGGATGATCAAAATCCATGGTGGTGAGATGGCAAAACACCACTTACAGTGAATGCATGTGTAATGTGTACACAAAACTCAACTGCAATGCCAACTGACATGACCAGATTCACAACGGAGACAGCATTGAGCTGTATATCCCAGACGACCATGAGGCCCTGCACCCCATTACCCACAAGCTCAACCTACACATACGGATCACTCACGACAACACTCAACACCAAAACTAACTCCAGTACCACAGATGAGACGTATAAGTCCAATACTATCAAACAGTCAATTGCCCAAAGCAAGCCATACTTCTCAGCCAATCCAAACTTCCTTCATAGGCATGTGGAGAGAAGATTTGTAAGCCAGCAGACATGTTATGTTCAAGTACATATTAAACTTACCAGCAGGTCAACAATGATCATGGAAATAACAGAAACAATGATGGCTGCTGTCCAGATACTGCATCATGAACTGACAATCGTAAGAAGAGGAGTGAACCACCGGTTGTAAGTTGACAGATCAACTCCAAGTACAGAGACAATAATACAGTATTGTAGCTCAGGGCAAAGTGTACAAACAAGTCTGTTACAGAAGGTGTCACAAAAAACAGAAAACACCACTCACCTGCTTGTGGTAATAAGGCACACAATGAACACAGCAGCTGCACCCATGGAGAAAAACATTCAGCAAAAAATTCCAATTGACAACATCTGATAACAGAAGACACTAGTGAAATTCCACCACACAAATTTTGTTCTAGAACAATTATGTAACGATGCATGACTTCCTCAGACATGTGACACCATGATTCACTTTCACCACAGTCCAACACTGTACAACCGTGTTGTTTGAAATTAGTAGATGGGGAATGGGGATTGAACATAGAACACACCCAGAGCAAGTGCAAGGCTGACTGTAGTGGTCTTCACAATGTTGAGATACTGTTCAAAGTAGATGTAGAACACTGAGTATGGGAACACCGTAATCTGCAACATTGGGAAAAACCATCAAATCACTCTTTTATGAACGTTCCCACTCACTGTATGGCCAACAGGACAGAAGTGCAACGTGCCATATGCTGCTGCAACAAGAGCTTGACATCGTCAGAGAATTCTCAAAGTCAAGAATCTGAGTCTCAACAACTCTTAATCCCTAGACCTATGTCTCAAAGTCCTTAAACCTATGCAACCCCAATAGAGAGAGAGTGCATAGGTACAGCATTTCAGTAGACCACATGAATTGTGGACAATCCAGCCTTGTTTGGGCTCAGACTTCAGAAAGAACATGCATCACTACACAGTAAAAGAGCAGGTTTGGAAGACTACCCCCAAAGACTGAGAAATTCTTTTTGTGAAGTCCTTGGCTGCACGAAGGGCATCAACAAAGTCATTCTGCAATCACAAAACCATACACTGGGAGTTATCCCCATGTTCCAGTCTTTGTCCCTCATATCCACAAATTACTGGAGTTCAGCAAAGGTAATGCACCAAGAGTCAAGTACACCATAGGGTTTAGGGTACAAACAGAGGATATCAAGGTTCATAGGGATGAACCTGCTTGTTCAGAGGAGTATGGTATGACCGAAACTCTGATGCCTTGATGATCCCACCCTCATATCCTGAAGCACATGCAGATTCCACCCATATTGATTTCTAGCAATCAATGGCCAAAGGGATTGACCTGAATTGAGCTCTGGATATCAAGTCTTCTTCACATCACACTAAACTTAGCCCCCAGCCAAACAATTGTGACATTCAGTAATCAAGCTTTTATCTGTGACTACTGTTTGCACCCCCCCCCCAGCCCCCCCCCACCAAAACTGCTGTCCTCACATTGATACCTCAGGTGTAACAACATCTACACAAAATTCAAAGCAAGGACAGGGACAGAAGGCCAAAAATATATCTTGGAGAAGTACCATTGAGATCAAGGCTTGTGCTGTAAGCACCATGACCACCCTTTGCACAATCAGCAGATGGAACAGCCTTAAGGAACCATGGTAGCTTCTCCTGAAACTGCATAGTTGATGGTCGACCTTGAAGTAGATCTGTTTGTAAGAAACACTGCAGTAACTGCCCAATTTCAGTGACAGTAGGCACCCCACCCAAAACTTTTCCTAGGCAAGTCTCATACAGAAACGACAAAAAGCTCACACAATATTTCTTTTAACATTGCAGAGGTCAACTTCTATGTGTGAACTTTGCAGGAAATGGTAGCAAAGAGAAAGCATTGAGGTACCGTGGTGCAGTCACTGCAAGTGTCACTCAAGCCACAGTAGTCCTCACCTTCAGGGCAGCACGGTGGCTAGTTCACATGTCCAAGACACCCACTAAGACCTTCAGCATCCAAGAGTAGGGCCATCATGGGTTTAGGTTTAGGGTTCATCTATGAAATTGCAGACAAATCTCCACAACAACAATTTGAAGTGAATCTGATTTTCACTCGCATTTCAGAAAAAATGGGAAGACTCAGTAGGCACCCATTGCTTCAAAGCTCAAACAAAGAAATGTGTGTTCACATTACTAGAAAAGAATGTGAGTGGACCATACCTGATCATCTGGTGGGCAGTACTCTCCATCACTAAATTTACGGCAACATCCAAAGGCATTGGGGGAGAGCCAGACAAGAAAGTCATCTAGCCAGGATGCAGCAGGCCTTGCAACAAAGGATGTATCAGGTGTTGTTGCTGCTCTTGATACCTGCAAAAAGACCCTTTGTTGACTGAACAATAAAGAGAATACAAGTGACACCTGCATACCCTTAAGTCCTCCTCCATACTTTAGAGCTTGCAGAAGTAGTGTCCGAGACTGGAAATGAACACAGAACCTGACTTTCGTCTAGACCTGATGATGGGGATGACAATTTTGGGCCAAACATGATCACCTCATTAAGTAGCGAGCTTGGGTCACACTGGCTGATGGAGCATAACAAATTTGTGTGATTGCTTGCAATGCTGCAAAAGCCAGAATGTCATAGCTCATCAACAATTCTCCAGAGCTCATATGCCAATCACAAGCAGGATTCTATTATCCTCTCCAGAAGAGGGAAAAAACTTGGAGTTCGATCAGGTTACAAAATTAGGAACCTGTAATTGTAATCCTTGACCACGAAATAAACAGGAGGCCCCACACGAAGATACTCTGTTATATTATCAAAGTAACCCTGCACAGTCCCATTCTTATAGTTTGTAAAAATCATATAACAAACAATAAGGCACAACCCAATGCCCAAAATTGCAGGTCTTAAGTATGTCTTTCTCCACCACTCACAAGGTTACAAAGCTAACAGATGAGCACCCACCTACCTGAAGGTAAGAATCTCGAGGAAGAACTATCTTCTGCTCCAACCCAGGTGAGAGTTGTGGTAACAATGTCTGCAGTGGAGAGATTAGGTGGCCCAACAGTGAGGAAGAAACACATATATGGGTTTCAACCCTTTCTTTGCATGCAAGAAAGAAAATAACATTTTCAAACAGTTTTTAGACCCCCTTTGTAAGAAACTCCTTCAAGAAAGTATCATCACCCAAAGTTGCTCATTCAGTTTTGAATCAAATTTCCTTTCAAAGACAAGCTGAATGCAGCAAGTAAAAGAAAGGGACAACAATGTAAACTCACAATATTGGTGAACAACAATCCAAAAAAGATTGCCAACACCAGGGCTTTAACTTCCGGAATTTCAAGAATCGGAGCATGATATCTCTGCAAGACCATCAGTCCAGGACCCAAGACATCAACATCCAAGGGTGTCATCAGTCCAGCCAAATACAGAGTACTTCCCAACGTATCTGCCCAAATGAATTTTCAGTCTGCCCCTCACTGCAATGTCCGATTTCAAAAGCAACCAGCAAGTGCAATACACAGCATCTGAGAAAATTGGATCCCAAAGGTGGATCAAATGTACTGACCTGCATGTACTGAGCAAGTAGCCCAGGCTCACTGCGCCTTCTCAGCGACGCTGCAAACATCAACCCATTATGTTTTGAGAAAAAACTAAAGCTCATAGTACCCAAAATCTCTAGTAGTTTTGTGACCCACACCAGTCAGTATGTGGGAATCATACACATCATTGCAGATTGTGGAGCAAAGAGGTTTTCTAACATTCACTTTGAAGCAAAGCATATCCCAAAAATGATCACACCAGTGTTCATCCAACTGAATAAATGACAAAAAGGGATGGATCAAGCTCCTTACACCCCCAGTACCTCACCAAAAGGGAAACAAAATCACAACAGAAAACTGTAGCACACCGAACAAAAGAATGACATTAGATTTGTGGAAACAAAAACACAGAAGATCATAATTTTACCTGCAGATTGCTCATTAGGATCATCACTCCCGACAGGTATACAAGGGAGGCAGTCAACACGACCACTCTCAGTTCTCCTGAAGTCAAGAGTGAGAAGAGCAACAAAAGCTGTGATTTGTAGCAGATAATCCAGCAACACCGCCACAGCTGCATCACAACCGAGGAGCACATGTGATGTGACATGGGGATTTCCAAAGTGTTGTTCAACAGCTTGAACAAATAGCTGAAATAGGTTGAAAAGTCAAAAAGTCAAAAAAGTTGATTGGCATACCAGCAAACATGGAGAAGACCTGGCATGCAGGCATTGGTGTGAAAGTTCCTACAGCAAAAGCAATGACCTCAGCAAGGCTGGCGAGTGTAATGGAGGGGCCTACTTCTGCCAGTGCGAGGCCCATCCGCCCCTCTAGCAACAGATTTGGGTCCTGCCGTTTCAATGCATTGACAAGAATGCACATGTTGTCGACTCCAACCTGTCATCCAACAAACGGAAGTTCAACCCAATGTCCTCAGAAACGTAGCAAGCTCAAATTTAGGGTTTAGGGTGTTTGTGTACCGCAAGAACAAGAAAAGGGATGACTTCGACAATGATCAAAGTAGACTTCACTCCAAACATGCTGCAGATGCCCATTGAACCCAGCACTGACAGTACCACAATGACCACTCCAGACAATCCTAGCAGCACCTGCATAAAAAATTCAAACCACATCTGTGTTACAGGAGCAAGGATGAGGGAAATACAACTAAAGAGAGAGAGAAAAGACCCCAACAACCATGGAGCATTCACAAGTTTGTGTCCTTGTTCCTGTAAAATGCATATCGGATCCTCACCTTTGAAGTAACATAGAAAGGAGCAATATCTGGTCTGTAGTCCCCAAGTGTGAGTGAAATGTACACAAACATCACAAGGTAGCTGATCTGTTTTCACAAGTGAAAAATGGAACGCTGGTTAGTAGCTAACACAGAAACACCACATTGCAAAAGCCAAAAATCTCAAGCTCCCGAACAAAAAAGCTGATGACCACCAGCATAGAGGAACAGGCATAAAATATACAAATCTAGACACTAGCTCAAGAATTGCTTGTACCGCAATAGTTGGGATATCAGCTGTGCTCTCTCGTTTTAGTTCTGCCTCAATAGAGCTTTCAGATGAATATGCAAGGGTCAAGTGTTGCGCTTCTGCCATTCCAACAAGCTCCTCCTGAATCCATCACACCCATTCGGATATCAGTGCATCGCGTCTTGGGAATGTGAACTGGATGTCTCATTGCTGGGACTGCTTGCTAAAGGATGTACAAGGAAAAATAAGAATTCATACCTTGACAAGATTGATAAAGGCCTGTTCCCAGGCTACAGCAGCAGCATTGCCGTTTTCTGAGACCGCATTAACAACAGGATATGTAACCACCAACGTTGTCGCCTGTTTCAATAAGAATTCATGCACACCCCAAATGGCAAAGACAACCCATAAGAGAGAGAGAGGATGAAACAACCATGTTGTCAGATCACCAACTAGAGAGTACTGACAAGTCTCAAGGCCAGGCCTAAAGTAGAGATGGGTGTTGGCACCTGTGTTCAGAAATGATGAGACGAGAAAGGAATAACCTGAGAATAGTTGTTCCCTGAAAAGCCACCAAGGATAGTGGTGGGGTCAACAGGACCACCAAAGGCACTAAGGCAGGCCTCTGATGATGAGTAATGCTGCAAGAGCAAAGAGAAGCAGGGTGAGGTTGCAAGCCACATGGGTTCAATCCAGCAAATTTTCCACAGATCTGTTCACAGGGAGCACTAGTAGTGGATGGGAGAAAACACCTACCTCAAAGCAGAATTCTGCATGGATGGCACCCTCATACTCATCGAACAAATCTGGATCCATTTTGAAATACTGCATAGACCACAGTCCAATGTCATCCCACTCCTCATACAAAGCATCAATAACAGAGATAAGGAATGGACAGCCAGCCAGCCAGCCCCACACATGAAATGAAAACTGAGAAGACATGCCAGAAGGACCGTAGGTAGGGAGTAAGACAAAACCAAGAAAGAAAGAAATTCATTCAGGAAAAGAAGGAAATAGTTAGTACCTGTAGAACACTTTGGGTTGCACAAGGGGTTCCCAAAGGCTTCAAACAAATATCCTGAAGACCAATGAGTTCACCAGAATAATTTCCCTGCAGACGATCGATCTGGAAGTACACAAAAAAAAAGTCATGTGATGTGGAACTAAGCTTAATTGTCTGGTGTACCCAAGCAAAGATCCAACTGATGATTAGAAGTCCTAATAAAATCCAACCTCAGCATAGGGTTTAGGATTTAGGGCCAATCACCCACTTTCTCTTGCATTTCGAACATGAGCAGCAGGTTCTCGTTGGTGACAATACTCGGAGCCACAGTCTGTCCTTCTGCTGGCAATGTTGCAAGTATCAGCTGGGTTCCCCAAGACCCAGAGATAGCACAATAATAACATGTAGGTCAGTTTGTTCGCCAATGCACAAGACAATGAATCACAATTAGAACACAAAATGGATACATGTGTAATACAAACAGCCAAAAGTCTGAAGTGGTTGATAACTTGACCTGATGTACAATGCAAAGAAAAACACCTGCTCAATTCTGTAGAAGGGTGCCAAATGGGTATCAAAGAATTCCTTTTCCCCTGCAGCCTGACTTCCTGGGGCTACCCAAAGCTGCAATGAAGAAAAGCCTCAAAATAAGGCAAGGAAAAACCTGGACAAAGAAATTGTATTTTATAATCTTAAAGTTGTCCTTCCCTGATGTTGCAAGTATATTTTGGAAGCATGGAGTAGGTCATTAAGAGTCTTAGACAGTTTCAGGACTTGAAGCATTTTCACAACCCAAAGGCCCACCTTTTCAGGACGAGTCTCAACCGTCAACCAAAGCAAGCCCAGACACAGCGCCACTGCAATAATAAGGGCCACTGCCAGCACTGCTAATGCATTCTGAGCAATCCATTCTCCCTGTACTCTGTCAATCACCAACAAGATGCTTGTCATTCATGATTGTAGCCAACACCTCAGTCTTCATTGAAGTCAAGTGATGACCAAGTTTCTGACAAAGCACAACCTCATCAACAAACTGATGATGTGGTGAGACAGTAAGCAAATGTACCTAAATTGATTGGAAAGAAAGGCCTCCATGTAAGGTGGGTTCTCTGCCTGTTTCCTGGCACCTCCGATTTCCTGTGTGTAGTAAATACTGAAACTTTTAGAATGCCCAGTGCTTTGGCTCTCAAATGTCTAGGTGTCACATATATATCTTTGACCAAAAGATCGTATCTCTTGAGAGGTGTGCTTCAGACCGGATTAGTGTGTACCTCAGCAACACGGATTTCATCACTGGAGTCAGGAGCCTCGAGTTCAGTGTCTTCTGGAACTGATACCAAAGGTTCATCCAATCCTAGTTCACCAGAATCCTCTGGCTTGTGAAAGGTCCACCACCACCCAAATATTGCAAAAAGGACAAATATGTACAGTATTAACATTGTCACTTTCAGACAGCTGACCTGCATGCAACCCCATTGAAAAAAAAGTTTTACTCCTCAAGAATGTTCCTTTCCTCACTTGAATCAGCAAATTCTAGTTAACTTTAAGCATTCTGGCAAATAGCTTGGTGACATTTCCAAGTCTTTTAATCCAAAAGATGAAATTGTCGCTTCTTGCATGGAAGGAAGACAGTCTTTGCTGAGGGAGTTACCTGATAATCAGCAATCTTGACAAAACAACCCTCACTTGGGGGGGGAGGAGGAGGGGATATGTCAGCACAAATAGGGGCTCCTGGGCAGTCTCCACATGAGCATCCGAGCGAAGAATCATCACAAGCTGCCACAGGAATATCTACAGGTTCCATTGGGGATCCCTCCTCCAAAGATGTCTTGAAATTCAATGCAAAAGGGGAGCCAGGTTCGTACAGCCCTGCTTCTCTTCCGATGAATGTGAACCACTCTGAAAGTTACAAAAACACACAATCAGATCCACATCGTATATCAAGCAGTTCATGGCACTGGATTGACTGGCTGATCAATCCCAAAGCTCTAATACACACTGCCTTCATGAGCTCAATGGCAACATTTTGAATGTCAGCAATGTTGCCCCAATTGTAAACCCTAAAGAAATATCTGTAACCCTATTTTGTTTCAAAGCTCCAACCCATCAGTTATCTCCAAAGCCAATCTATGTAAATTGATGTTACAGATGCAAAATGGGAACAAGGATCTCTCACCAGTGTAATTTCTTGCACCTCCACCCACAAAATCTAGAGCACGTGTATTCATGGCAGCAAATTTAACATCCTTGCACGAGTCATAAAACCTTGACCCAAACTCTTCTGTTACAAAGAAATCAATAGCTTTGATGGTCTCCACATCAGTATCCTGCAGAACAGAGACACACAAGCTCAGCCATCAGCAAGTTAGCTAAAAACAATTCAAAGTGGCTAAAAATGTGTTTTTTTGGTTTTCTAGTCACCAAATTTCTACAGTTTTTTTTATAAATGTCGCCAGATTTCTCTATTGGGTTCCAGCATGTAGCCAAAAATGTGAAGGAATCTTCAACTATTTTTACTTTCAGATCCTGTTTATAGCCAAATTTGGCTAAATTGTATTATTGATGATCGCCAGTTCAGCTACATCACAAATATGAAAAAACAAACTCTGCTCTTCACACATGGAGTGGAGAGACAAGAGAGAGAAAGAAAAGAAAGTGTCTCTTACTGTGTGGATGGCTGTAACATTGATGATCAGACTTTGATCCGGAGAGCACGATAGTTCACAGAACATGTTCAAGAAGTTGCGAAGGCATGCTGGACAGCCTGTCAAGAAAGGAACAGCCTGCGCATCAAGTGCATCAGAGACACCATCTTTGGAACACAGGAAAAAAATTATAATATCATAATGTCATAGTGGCAGAGGGTCCAAAAGAAGAAATGGCACCACATAACACTTCAAACTGGATTCTTGTATACATGGATATATACAGGAAAACAGCAAACAAGGACAGAGATCAACCTGCTGAACTTGAGTCCGGAGTTGATCAAACTGGTCTTCACTACAACACACATCACCTGTGATTCTCGGACACAGACTCTGCACTTTGAGTGAAAAAGCCTCACTTGGCTGTTTGCAAACAGAGAAATAGAGAGTTAGAAAGCAGATACTTTGCCTTGACTACTTATGGATTGCTGTGGAGTGCTTGCACATCATCCAATTCCTCTTACAAATTTATTTTAAAGTTCATGCTCCTAAAAAATCACAACTTGGAAAACATACTTGTACCCACAATTAGGGTTTCTCGTCAAGTCATTTGTCAAGGAGAAAAGGTAGCACATAAAGGAGCCAAGGAAAACATTACAGTGACTGCTGGTGTAGGGTAGGGACAATTCAACACTTTCCCATCAGTTCGACTCCCACATATATCGTACATGGCACACACATTCTTCTCATGCTGCTCGGTACTGTAATCAAGTGTTCATCAAGCACCCACCCACATGAGCAAAACAAGGTCTATATCAATCTCTTTTAAGGAGATCATCATGGAATACAAAGTGAATGTACACCAAGAAAGTGCTTGGAACTTACAATTGCAGGTTGCTCAAGTGATGATGATCCACTATTGTTCGGTGAAATGCACATTCTGAGACCCCCACCTGCAACCAGATCAAAAAAACATCATTGGTGTATGCCATGCTGACCTACCCTAACCCATGTATATATTTTCAGTGCCAAATCTATCAAATTTTACTTGTGAGATTTTCCACATTCCCATTTGTCATGCCCCACCAAAGAAACAATTTGCAAGTACAATTTGTGGATTGCTGCTCTAGTCCAAAACCAGTTGAGGCAACGGGCCTCTTATCATTGCCACCGTTTTCTGATCATGATGGTCCGAAATCCAAAACCCTAAATTACATGTCTCCATTTTTTTCGTCCCATCTGAAGTACCATGTGCATCAGCAAATCAATTGTGAATCAGATTTACTCTGATTGGCATTTTCCTCTCCTCTGAGAAAAATCAATCAAAGAAAGAGATTCTCCTTGGAAAAAAGAAGCAAAAAAAAACCCACACCATAACTCAAGAAGATATGCTCTCAGTAATTTATCAACTATTGAACCCAAAACTGTTTTGACCTAACAAAGCTTCATCCATCACCTATTGTAACTCTAGAAACCTCACAAGCACAAGCATCCTCAGATCAGATGCTGATTCGAGCTCCCAAATTAATTTATTAAAATTTTTAAATGAACAACATAAAAATCGACCAAAAAACACATCGAAGAAACAAGAAACACACCAATTGAATTAGGCAGAAACAAAAAGTTGAAACCCTAAGAACACCTAAAAAAAATACCCAACACTAAAATTACCTGGAGAAAGAGAAGCCCGAAAAAGAACACAAATCTCACAGCACTTCTGCACTTGGACTTCGCCATAGCTTTGTTTTTCCTGCCTAGAGGATCCTCTCTCTCTACCTCGCCCACGCACCCGCCTCCCTCCCTTCCTTGTCAAACCAAAAATTCGCTTTCTTCCTCAAAATTCCAACTGTGAGTTTACAGTTTACACCCTAATTAACAAAATTTCCACGAAAAAAAGGAAACACCTCCAGATCTTTAAAATACCCAAGATCTAATTACTTCTGCAATTTTCCAGACGATCCAGCAGCTTCAGTTCTGATGAAATTTTCAGCACAAGGAAGAGTCGAAGAAAACCAAGAGAGAAGGAGACGAGGAGAGAACCAACGTGGAATTGCGGAATCCTCATACCCGTGGCGTGCGGTTATTTTGCAGGTTACAAAGATCCGTCGGTTCTTAATTGTAGAATAATAGAACCGCCGGTCTCTTAATCTCATCTGTTACAGGATCAGAGACCCGCCTGCCTGGTGCACAGTTTCAAATTCACCAACCTTTGGGCCAGTTGAATAAAAACATCCACGTTTAATTCCATGGACACAATACACATTTCCCAATGCTAGAGATTGTACAGGTATAAAGTTTTTTAAAAATGAAACAAGGTTTTATATAACACCTAGGTAACTTCAACTTCACGCGCTATTTCGCACTATTGGTGACATAAGATCAAAATATGATTGAGAAAAAATTTAATTATCAAACATTGGTAATCCACGGATCATATAAATTACTTATTAAATCATTTTCACTTCCATTAGTTCTAAAAAATAAATTTTAATCTTTACTTAATGAAAACATTCATCTTTCTAGCACCCTCGATGTCCCTTGGCATCATATTACCTGACACCATGTTCTTTTTTCTTTGGCACTTTTCATTTTCCCAAACGCAATTTTTGTGGGGGTCTTTCCAAGGTCCCTCACACATCCTTTTTGGATATGCTTCTTAACGGCCCATGATGCCCCTTGCAGGTCAAAAATATATCTTACAAAATATTATCGACCATAGTCCCCCAGCATCCCTATTTCTGGTGCCCCTAGCATCCTTTGACATTATATAGGGTGCCCTTTGACATCCCTCGGTGCCCCTTTTTGTCCAAAAAGATTCAACTTGCAGTTTGTTCAAGGCATTTTCAATATCCTTTTTTAAGGTCTCCATTATTGCTTGTTCTTTCTTCGTATTCTTGTGTTTGTGTTGTTTTAAAGGCTCAAAAAAAAAATTAGAACAAGTGTTTTTTTGGTAAATTTGTGTTATACTAAAAAAAAATCAAATTGCTGAAATGTTAGTGTTTTCTCAGCTTTTTAGTTGTCAAATTTTGAATAAAATTTTAAAATCATCATGAAGTTCCAACAAGTAACCAGAAATATAAAATTTTGTTAGAAAACGGCTTTGAAAACTTTAGATTACAATTAACATTTCCAATGAACATTAAGTTCTATTATTATTATTAATGTGTTTTTATTCTTTGATTTATTTTTATGTGTAAATGTACAAAACTTCATGATCAAAAAACCCAACTTTCTCAACATGTACATTGTTGAATTACTTTTCAATTGAATCTATTTGGGAAGCGCTCACTTGATAGGTTGACATGTGTTAGAATTTGAATTTAAATGTATTTTCAAAATAAATATAATAAATTATATATATATATATATTATCCAAGTAAGTTGTGTAAACTTTCACACATTAGAGGTTTTATATGAATCATTATCAAAAGTCAATAAACACATTTTTATGTAATGAATTGGGATGCTTGTGATTCCATGTTAATCACACATTTCAAAGTTGAATGATAAAATATTCAAATGAAAATATTTAAATTAACATAAATTAACATGTATTATTTAACTATTCAAAAAAAGCCCAATGCAGCAATAAAATTCCCTTATATAAATTTTTTTAATAAAGATTTGAAAAGAATGCCCTGAAACTGCTTGGAGTTTTTAAAAAACGCACATGTTATTAACACCTTCCTAGAGTGCCAATAGCAAGAAATGACTAATTTTTAACAATAAAAGATTTTTTCTCATTGGCCAAATACAGTGATTGGCCCAAGTGGTGAGACTTAAATAATCTTTCACCTTTCACATCCATGTTTTTTAGGTTCATCAGTGGAAATGGGGGGAAAACTAAACAATGCACATTAAATGTGCGTAATATGGATAAAGGGTTGCCATTGGGCATCCTCTCACATAACATTTGGGGCGAAAGGATTGAGTCTTCATTAATTCTAAAGGAAACCAAAGTTGAAAAGGAAAACATTTTCAATTGATTAGGAAAAGAAGAAAAATGTTTACAAATTTCAACAAGAGGGTATTTAATAGGAGCAAAATAAAATGTCCACCTCAAGTTATGTGTGGAATGATATTAAAAAATTGTTAGATGACATTTTTCATTTTATAATGAATATCATCTTTAGAATGAGTTTATTAATTCTAATTAATTTCATAACCATAACAATTCACCAAAAATTAACATAGACTTGCCAACTTTGGTAAAATGATTTGATGAATATTTAATTTTCAATGTTGGGTTGAACAAGCTATATATTTTTAATTTGGATTAGATGATGTCCACTAAAGTATCACTAAAAACCTTTGTTTGAATTTTTTTGAATTTTTTATTTAATTATTAATAATTTTGAGTACAACTATTATTAAATTTAAATAATATATAAGGTATTTATTCAAAATATAATATTTAAAATTTTAATTTCTAGTGATTTTTTTTTAATTTTAATTTTCAATACAAACCAAATTTAACTAACATCCTATCACCAATTTAATGTTACTACTTGTTGGAGTTATTAACATTATGAAAGTTTTAAAATATCAAATCCAATAAAGAATGTAAATACATATAATGTCATTTAATGGATTAAAATCCATCACAACATTTTTTCCTTTTCATATGACACCAAATGTGGAACTTTAGGATTTTTTCCAAATTTGCAATTATATTATGTAAATCAAGAACTTCAATAATAAAATGTGAATCATGCATTCTCAAATAATTAAAAGCAACAAAAAAAATCTCAAAAACTTCAAGACCTTGGTGTGATACTTAATGATAATAAGGTCCTTGTTTTTTTATAAACAATTGCCAAAAAACGAAAATAAAAAATAACCGCAATTGCCTACAATATGAAAAGGTATTTGACATTTTTTACATGCACATTTTGAATATCACCATATTGTGCTAAATATACTTATGGACTATCATTACTTGTATAACATCACAAAATTGAAAAAATAAATGGATGATAAACATGAGATTTATGGTTAATATGTAATTAATTTAACCAAAATGTTAAATCTTTGAAGAATTTGCTATCAAAAGTCAAATTTTGAACATATTTCATTTAAATAAAATGTGAAAATATAATAAGTAAAAAAAGTAAAAATGAATCAACTTGTATGAAATCGTTGAAAAACAATTTCCATTTCAATTTGCACCCAATTTGCAAGCATTGGTGATTGACAACAAATTGAAGCATTTTATTTTCCTTTTTCTATTTTTTTCCCCCCTTTTTCACATTATTTCTTCATCATATAAAGTTTCAATGGCAGCAAGTCATTCATCCTCCCATGCATTTCATTTAATTAATGACACACATTTTTTAAAAATTGCAACTTTTACAACATATTCAAGAGATGTAGAAAGCACACATGATTTAATAAATGAAAATTATTTTCAAATTTGCTTAAATATATTTGACTATTATAATACAAGGGCAGTTTCAATAGACATCTTTAGGATAATTTTTAAAAGTTGAAAATTTCATGGCAAGAATAAGATTTTTTGAATATTTCAAAGGAATATGTATTTTCATCCACAAAAATATTCTTTTTGAAAACTACAATATTTTTACATATAACATAATTAATGTCAAAACTTCCAAGTTATTACAGTAATAAGTAAAATGTAAATACATGAAAATGACATCCATGTACAATAAATTATGTAGTAAACAAGATGGATTATTTTATAGTATGTCATATTTGAATAAAGGACAAGGATCATTGAATAATTTAATTTCATCAAATCATGTTTGTTCTATAACAACATGTTCATTTTCTATTGTTTTCTACAATTTCAATCACAATTATAAAGGTTTCCATAAGTTGCAAGGATATTTTAAATTTGTATAAAAAGAAATCATTAGTTTTTTATCTTGTAAGTTTTAATTTATCATCAAACAATGACATTTGTGATGAAAACAATGCTGATCATTAACCCATATAATTAATGATGTTCCAAATTGAATTTAAAACTAATGAATCTCTAAAAAACTAATGAAAATATCACAAGTTTTATCCGTTGTGAATGCATATAAAGATCATTTTTATTCAATAAAAGATTCATGCAAAGATTTTTCCAAATATTTATGATAGGAAATTTTGGATTTTCAAACATGTTATATCGCAATAGGCTATTAGTAATCACTAATTTTGTCATAAAACATGTTCATTCAATTATTTTATTTTATTTATTCATCTTATGTGCACAATCAAATGACATTTTACAAGTATATGTTTTGTAAACACTCATAAGTTATTATTCAAATTTGTTGAAGATTGATTTTATGTGAAAATAATATGTCAAATGTGAAATCAAACATAACTGCCAATTAAAACATGTTTGCAAAAATATGAGTGAGTTGATATCATATGGCTTGCATTATATAATGAATGAATTTATGCATAAAACTTAATCAAATTCTTAAAACACATATCAAATTTTTTTTCCACAAAAGTAAAAATTAATAAAATGAACAATGAGGATAATAGTACCTCTTTCATTTATTGGCCAACTTTTTTTTTCAATTGTTTCAATTGTTTTGATCAACTCATGCACATGTGATGAGATGAACATCATTTGTTGTGTAACAACTTTTAAGTGAATGCAAATCACAATGAAGGAGAGAAAAATATGCACATGCCCAAACATATAAAAAATAAATGACAAAATGTTTGATCATAATTCACAATATATTTAATAATAATGATATTTTCAATATTTTGAATTCTATGCTTAACCTTCATTCTTGTTTTGTGTTCAAAACACATTTTCATTGGATCACTATCAAACTCATTACATGCTTTCACATTTGTTCCATCTTGCTTTTTGTAAATACAACTTTCACATAATATTGACATTATTACAAGAAATCGCACAAATTTGTATAGTTATTAATTTTTTGATTTAAAATTTTTGTTGAGAGAAGTAAATAAGAGATTGAATACCATGATTTGCATGGAAATAATTCCATTTTGGTTGTTTAGGGCAAAAAACATGTCATCCAATTTATACCTAATGAAGTATGAAAAATTGTGTATGTTATTTACAAAGAAAAATGTTCATATTCATCATTGTAAGAGGAAATTTTCAAGGATTGTTGTAGGAGGAACTAAATCATGGACATCCAATGAAGAACTTTTTAAAAAGGCCACATTGTAATGTGATGAAGTTCTAGCACAATTGACGACCATTCATGGCCATGCATTTATAAATGTTTTAAAGAAGTGAAAATCTTCCATAGATGTTACTAAATTTATTATTACATTTAATGTTTTAATAGATAATTCAACAAAGGATTAATGCTTTAAACTATGTATCAATTTTGTACCTTAATGTAGGATTGAGAAACGAAATAAGTTCACGTTAAAGGCTAAAATGTTGCACATTTAATCTATTATTATTACATCCATGGCTCAATAGTTTTAATCAAATAATGAGATTTGAATGTTTCATTGGTAGCCCAAGTTGGCATGTCTTAATTGTTAGTGATAATTTTGAAGTGAATTGGTTGTGTATCGTTGTTGGGTTCTTGTCTACCATACTACACATAATACCACATACCTGAATAGTAAAAACATGTTACATGATATAATTATTATTAATAAACATTATTAAAAAATGGAATATTCATACAAAAAACACCTTCATGATCATGAAAATAAAAATGTAGTGTCTATTCATAGGTCTAAGAACATAAGTGTCATCGTCCTAGGTTGCTTTGTAAAGACTACTTTCTACCTTGCCTTATTTCTCTATTATTCCCCTCCCTTGCTTCGTCAAACCTTCAAATTGCTATGCCTAAATCATTCCAATAGGTCCTTGAATTCAATAAGTAAATGTGTTGACAATCAAACTTGATAGTTTTTATTGAATATTAGCAACAAGTTTTCCCTGGATCGGCTATAGCTTGTTCAATAGATAAATTGCTTGGTTTTGGTTGGGTACTTACTAAGACTTCAACGAACCTATAATTTGTTTTAGGCACAATATTGGTGGTGAAGGATGTAAATTCAAGTTCAACAATTTGTTTATTGGTGTTTGGTGTATGTATGATCAAGGTTACGAATTTCATTCAATGCACCTAAACCTCATGTTCAACAATTGCCCATCATCACTAGTAGAAAAAATGTCATTTGCAACTATCGTTTGTAAATAAGTTTTAGTCGCAAATGACACAACGATTAAAAATCATCATAGTAACAAATGACAAGTTACAAACGACCATTAATCGTAGGCAACAAATGAAATAATGTTTTATAGAATACGAATATGGATATTTTATACGTATCCAGAGATGAGTTTTTATGACTACATTTGCAACTACATTTGTGACTATAGTGCACACCAATATGTTCACATGTGGTAGCCTAAGAATGTAACACGTGGCATCATTTGGAGTTTTCAAAAAAAAAAATCTTCAACCGTCCGATTAAAACAACTAGATTGTGCCACTTGGCAACTTAAGATTGCCCTATAATCATTTAGGGTCAGTTTAGGGTTGGACCACTTATGATAAGCCATGTGGCACCTAGGCTAGGCCTAGGTTAGGGGTCTAGGTTAAGACACCTCTAACCTAGTGAAGTGGTTAAAATACCTAGCCTAATTTTGGGATAAACCATTTACAATATAGGCCATGTGGCACCAAGGTTAAACCTAGGCCACTTAGCCATAGGTCTAACCTAGATACGGAGGTAGGTAGGTCTAGGTTTAAAACTTTTACAACAAAATCATATTTTAAATTTAGCCTTTTGAGTGGAGCCTATGTGATTAGTTCCTCCCATGTGGCAATTGAAAAAATTGGATATATTTACTCCACCAAACCAACCTATTTATATAGTTTGTAAACTTGAAAAAAAAGTCAAACAATATGGGAAAAAATTTAGTTGTAACCTAATCGCATAGTTGTAGCCTAGTTGCAACTATTCCCTGACACATTATTACATAACCTATTTATTAAATAGCATAAGTTCTCACTAGGTACTTATTTAGATAATGTTTATGTTAAGTACATATTTAAATAGCCTATACATAATCATTTATTTTAAATACTTATTTAAATAGTCTCTAAATAATTATTTATAATTAAATAACCTATTAGGTAGTTAGTGGGTATGTAGGTATATATGTATGTATATACCTAGTAAATAATACATAAGTAGGTAGGTAGGTAGGTACCTAATAATTAAATAGGTAGGTATGTACATAATAGGTAGGTAGGTAGGTATATACATATAGGTACATATGTAATATTAAATAGTCTATATGTGTCGCTACTAGGTAGCATATGTACCTTATGCAACTATAACGTGATTACTTTGGTTGCATGTGCAATTAAATGTATATATGGTGTTGTAAAAAATATAAAGACATCATGAAAAATCAACTTATTGGAATGATGAAATAGGTCATAATTGCAACTAGTTGAAAGGAAAACCAAAATTCATCCAAATTTGAAAAATAGTTGCATAAGCAACCATTCATAGTCATAGGTGACCTTTAGTCACACATAATCACACATGGAATGGTTACAAATGATAGGATTTCTACTAGTGTATGGGGCTCAAATATAAGTGGAGTTTGGATTGTGTTGGCCCACTTATTTTAACTATTCAAAATAACCAACATGTTTTGGTTATGATCAAATATTTCTCAAAATGGTTGGAATTGGTGTCATTGTCAAATTGTAGCAATGAAAGCATTGCCTATGCATTTTTGGACATGGTGCTTAATAAATTCAGGGTTCCAATTAAAGTATTCATTGACCAAAGTATATAATTTCATGGGGAGTTCCAAAAGTTGTGTGAAAAGGCATTAATTGATGATTACACTACTTCACGAAACCATTTTGAGGTGGATGATTAGTTGAACGGATTATGTAGATGGTGAAACAAGGTTTGTGGAAATATGGATTCCAAAAGCACCATATTCAGAATTGGGACTTATAATTACCATGGTTAGATAAGGGGTATAGGTTCAATCAACATGTTTTTCTTTCGTTTTTTCATCATATTTTATATTGTTTGGCTATGAACCAAGCTACTAGCCTTGATCCAACGAAATGTGATGGTGATAATCAACTTGGATGATCATAATATGTGGATTCAAGCAAGTGAACAATGAGTTATTTTGTTTTGACTTGTTATGCCCATGGTGATGGAGAATTTGGCAATTGCCCAACATCAAAATACATTTTGTTATGCCACTATTCATGGAAGTAACTATTGACCTTGAATATGTAGATTCAAGCCAAGCGATTATGTGTATTTATAGTAAATAACACTAACTATTTTGGATGTGACTACATGCCATATTATTATTCGTGTATAGAAGGTTCTACCTTTTGGATTATTATTGTTGAAGGGCCGAGATGGTCAAACATGGAAGGACCATGTGTGCAATTGTGCACCATGTTATTTTCCAAATGTGAATGGGCAAATTGAGCCATATTTAGTAATGGTTATTGCCAACTTATGATGTTTGTTATGTGGGCAATCTTCAAGAACTACCACTATGTTGATTTGTGATGAATTTTCTTGAGGTTTTCATATGGGATGTCTTATGCCACCTTTGGAAGAAACACCAATTAACAAATGGTTTTGCCATATGTGTAGCAAGTAGACCTAGCTTCCTAAGGTCCAGTCACTAAGTCAAATCTTAAATAGTTAAAAATAAATTGGGGTAGTTTGGTTGTTTGGGTTTTTATTTCAAGGTTTAGGTGAGAATGTCAAAATATTTTATGGATGTGATATAATCTTAATTTGTGTGAATTTCAAATCCTTTTTTTGTGAATTGAAATTCCAAAACACATGTTTGTTGTTGTTACAATTTTTTTTGCATTATGAAATTTTTTTTTGCAACTTTTATTGGGTTTGGTTTTATGTTTTCTAGGCTTGGATTCCAGCATTGTTATAGGTGAATCATATTTTGGTTTAAACATTATATACTATTTAGGGTTTATGTGTGGTGACAAGAATAATTTTAGGCATCAACATAAGAGTGCATGATAGTTTACCTTATATTAATTATGATTAATATCATCATTGGAATTCAATTTCATATTTACTAAAAAAACTTTAGCCCATTTATCAACATTTCAAAAAAATTGACTTACCTACTTAACTTGAATTTGACCTTATGTACAAAAGTATTTTTTCATGTTTTTAGTTTTGGTTTCAAAATTTGAAAAACACTAATTTCAACAAAAAAATGCCAACCAATGTTTGCATCATAAGAACTTGAACCCACATATTTAACATTGCACACCAAATACCTTCACAACACTAGTCCATTATTGGTTTATTCTTATTTCACCCAACATTAGTTTTTTTTTCTATTTTTTTCTATTTTAATATTAACTAATGTTTTAACAATTATCAATTTTTTGAGAATCAATGGTTTTAATTCTTAAAATAAAATTTTAAAATTTCCATGATTCATCATTTTTTAAGAATGTTTTATTCAATGTTAGAAAATTGATTGGTTTTCAAAAATTCCCAAAAAATAACCATCAATTTGAAACCAAAATCAATTTTCACCCAATTCACATTTCAAAAAGGTTTGATCCCAAGCCCTCATAAGGCTCAAGATCATGGTTTTTACCACTAGGATATACCACCATGTGTTAGAAGTAATTATTATTTTTAGTTTAAAAACAACAAATGTGCCAATGTTTTTAAAACTAAAGACATTGACACATTCAAATTTTAAATAAAATTATAATGTAATTATTTACATTGGTAAAATTATAATCTAATGGTAAATGAACCATTTGACTTCAAGAAAGTCTTGGGTTCAAATTTTCACATAACAAAATTAATGTCTATTTTGTCAACATACTAGATTTTAAAATTCAAATATAGTGAGGATTAGACTTGGTCCTCCACCCCAATATAGTTGCTTGAAATATCAAAGTTGGGACCAAACGCTAGTACAAAAGTGAGGTGTAGTTCACTAGCCTAAATCATTATGGGACCTTAAAAATGAAATAAGTTCATTACACTTTAGTGATTTCATCTTGGTTAAAGTTATTTCATTATAATATCATTATGTAAACAATGTGTTTCACTACTTGTTAACATAATTCACTATTATAATTTATTGGGATAAAGATGTTTATTTTTATATTAGTGTTTAAAATACCCTATGTTATTTAAAGATATACCATATATATTTAGGTTATCTTAGTTATTATAACTTATAGCCTAAGTTATTATAAATTATTATACCCTAAACTATTATATGTTATTTTACTTTAAGGTATTATAATTAACTTATTATAGGTTTTTTATTTTAAATTATTTTAAATTAAATTATTCAACTAACCTTGGGATATACCTAGGTTATTTGATTTTAAGTTAATATATGTTATGTCAAGTTATATTTTAGGTTATTCAAGGTCATTCTACTTTATGTTATTATAAATTATTTTATCGTAAGTAAAAAATTTAAAATAATCTAAAATATAATATAATGACCTAACGTAGAATAATGTGTAATAACCAATAATAGCTAATGAAAAATAATTTAGAATAGCCTATAATAAAATACTACCAATAATTTATGATAAAAAACCCTATAATATCCAATAATAATAACCAATAGAATAACTACCAATAACCATTAATAGTAACTAATAGAATAACTACCAATAACCATTAGTACTCACCAATATAATAACTATCAATATAACCACCAATAGAATAACTATCAATAACCATTAATAGAATAACCATTAATTATCATTAATAGAATAATTACTAATATCCATTAATAGAATAGCCATTAATAGTCACCTATAAAATAATCAACAATAATCACCACTAAAATACCATAAATAACCTTTGGTGATATAGTTTAAAATAGCCAATAATAACATAAAGTGAAATAACCTTCAATAATCAAAAGTAATCAATAATGATTTCACATATCCAAAAATAATTCATAATAACCGCAAATAACTTAAAGAATAACCTACAATAGGCAAAAATAATTTATAATGGTAAAAAATTATTTAAGGTAAAATAACTTAGAATAACCAAAAATAACTTAAAATAATAAAAAATAACCTCAAATGAAATGACTGAAACCAATAATTAAAAATAACCATAAATAATGTAGGGTGAAATAAATTAGAATAATGAAAAATAACTCTTAAAGAATTGAAAGTAGCTTAATATAGGTAGTATTATTATATTAATAAAAATCTTATCCATTTATTTTTTAAAAAATTAATGGTTTTTAAAATGTTATTGAATAGTGATATTCAAAAAAAATTATTCAAATGATTTTACACTTTCAAAAGTAAAGAAATGTAGTCATGTACATTTTTTAAAAATTAAAGTGAATTTTAATCATTTGGATAAAATCTCAATAAAATATGAATTTTCAAATTTTATATTTTTATAATCTTTAAAATGAAGTATTTGATAAATAGAATGCAATGTAACACATTATTGCAGTAAGTGTGTTGGTTTGATCGTAAGGGTGTTTGTTTCCATCTTAAAGGTCAAAGGATCAAACCTCACAAATGATGTGTTTGTAATCAATAGTGCTAAGTTGATCAAATATTTTCCTATGTAGTTCCTTATAGTAAGTGCATATTTAGGTTGATTACATGGCTTATGTACCTAGGCTAGGTAGTGACATGTGTTCATAATATATAGGTTAGAAATCATGACATTATCAATAATATTAAATATTACATTAAATATTAAATAATTTGAATTTAAATGATTTTTATGTTGCTTAATTAATTAAATAGCAAGTGAAATGGCATGGTAAATTTGTATTTCACTTGAAATTAATGTTATTTCACTAAGTATTAGTGGATCAATAATTGGTCTCTATTCACCAAGGGGTTGATTAGTTTCACCATGAAAAAAATGATCACATTCATTCAAAATCTAGTGAAACCCATAATGAATTAAGACGCATTTTGGTGTAATGAAATCATACCCTAAGTGGATTTCAAAATATATATCTTCACTTAAACTAAATTTATCAATTTTCATTGAGAAATCTAATTTCTGAATTTTCTTTATTTATGAAAACCTTTCAATATAAGTACCAATTAGTGTTGGGTGGTTTTCATAACACTATTACAAAATGTGAATGTAATTCACTAGTTTTTGTTCATTGGACCAATGAATTCACTATTTTTCAACTAGTCCCCATTTATTAAAACTAGTGAATTCATTCAAAATCGAATGAAATCTCTTGGCATAAGGGATAGCTTTTGCTATAGTGTAAATAAGAATATACCCTTGTTAATTATCAAGGTGGTTATTAGGTTCATAAGCACAATCCCCAAAAATTAAATAATTGGTTATGTTTTATAATCACTAATATTAATTTTCATAAATAAATTCAAACAATTGATAAAACATTGTCAAAATTTTCATGAAAATTGTCAATTTCATTGAAGTTTTAAAATAATTGAAACTAAAAATTCCTACATTTTGATTTTCATAAAACTAAAACCATCAATTCCTTGGTTTTGAAATATATATCTAGTTTTTTTTTTAATAAATTCAAATAAATGTTAGTTCATTCCCATGTTTTTCAATAACATGAGATATTCAAATTCTCATATGTAACCACAATTTTCAGTTTTTTTGAAAAAATCAAATAACCACTTAAAAAATTATTGGTTCTTTTATGAAAACCCAATAGTTGTTTGAAATTTTTGAAATGATTTGAAGTAGTGATCCTTTAGTTTTGTTCGATTTCAAATGTTTAAAAACATAGGTTTTAATTTTTAAAAGTTTAAATAAAAAATTATTAACAAAATAAAATATCCTTCCAATAGGATTATTGTAATATCTAAATGGATTCCACACATTAATGCCAAATAATTTATTTATTTAAAAATGCAATTAAGTAATTCAAATTTTATTTTTCAATATTTTTGACATGTAATATATTATTATTCATATTTTCAACATGAATGAACACACGTGCATATTTTTTCATCTATTTTGATTTACATCAATTGGTTGTTATATGATTTAAAAATTTTATTTGCATGCTTTCATGAATTTTGATTCTTGTTTCATATCCATTTTTGCAAATTTCAAAAGGCATTATAAGTTTTGTTGTTCACTTCAACAAAATTTATAAAAAAAGTAATGGAAGGCTGGTGATAAGGATGAAAGGATTATGTGAATTTTTTTAGGAGACTTATAACACTTTGGGAGGTGATTTGTTAGGTTTCATGGCCATAATGGGTTAAAAAAATTACTCACAACAATTTTCAAAACCATATCTAGTGAATAAAAACAAAGATAGCTAGAGTGCAATGCACAAGTTTTGAATCAACAACTTATGCAAAAAAAATTAGTAACCAATAAGTTTGATTTGAACATCCTATTAATAAACTAAGGAAAAAAATTATATTTATATTATTATTTTCACACAAGATTTTTTTTAAAACCTGAAAAGGAATCATTAACTAAAGATGGGAAAGGGTGATAAAAGGTTAATGAATTGCTTAGGATGTGAAACAATCAAAGAAAAAAAGAACTTGCATAAATTGGTTTCAACCACATTTTTGGCATTTCATTATTATTGTAGTGAAAAAATGGTAACAATTCAAGTGTGTTACACTTTTTCAGAACAACCTATTTGGGAACCTAACATGTTAAGTCCTTATGAAAATTGAGTAATGCGTGTATATGGGATTGGGTTATCCTAAATATTTGTAGTCATGTATCTTTTTGATTTTAACTTTTTTGGATGTATGACACCATTGTCTTATAGTTCTTGTCAAAAGCTTTCCAATGTTATGTTGCATGCCCTTGTTGGAAATCATTTGACCCATGTTTTTTGGTTTTTTGTGGTCATGGGTCAAATTATTGATTTGAATCCTAACCTTTCATTTGGCCATAACTTTTAACTTTTAATAAAAATGCAAGTTCATTTTAGATATTTACATTTTAAGAGCTTTCCAATATATGTTTATTGCCTTACATTTTTAATATCTAAAAGGTTTGGGACATTTCAAGACTCCCAACTCCCCAAAGCGGGAGTTCATCTTGAGAGTTGAAGGAGTGTTTTATTTTGCACTCCTTCAATGTTTTAGGCCTATTTCTTGCATTAACTTGTTCATAACCCATTTCCTTTTTGTTTTATTCTAACTTTGGTCATGAGCCTAATGTTAAGGTTGGGATAATATCGAATAATTTACAATATTCAACAACCCTTTTTTATTTCAACCAATTAGGTATTCCTTTCATTTGAATAGCAATATATTTTTCATATATAATGTAAAATGCAAGTTTGATATTCTTTTTTTCCATGGTATTTGATTAGTATTTAAGTTTTTTAAAATAACAATATAATTTTTTTAATACCCCAATTTGAAGTGTAAATTTCATGAGTTGAATACCAAACTCCAAAAATATTTGTCTAATGGTCCACTTTAGTGAACCAAGACCCCTTATGAGCCTACCACCATCTAATGAAAAGAAATACACATGTGCATGCCTTTAGGTTGAAACTTTAACTTTAGTGAAACCTATTGTTCCACAATATTGTAAGTAAAAAAATGATTTGTCCATAAGATCTTGTTGTCATACTTGCACATTCAATTTAACCAATTAAGGTGATATGATATTCAAAAAAATGGTTTGGTTGCTATGTTGTTTGTGCATGCACTAAAGCCATAAGTTTTTAATTAGATGAAGCAAGCACATTTAAACATTTTAGTGATATCCATTCTAGCAAATTGTACCAATGTTCTTTAGCGAACTAATGTCATTATCCAATGTTTAATAAAACATCATTTCAAAATACAATTCAATTATTAGAGTATTGTAATCATTAAACAACAAATTGAAGATGGACAAGATCCACAAGTTGATTTTAACATGAACAACCAAAAGCTTCATAATATTGGGTGGTTACATTGTGCATGGAAATGAATGCAAAACATGAAGGAGATAATTGGGAAAGGTTGGCAGAAGACATGGCACTTAAACAAATCTCAAATTATTGCAATGGAATTAAATGTAATCAATTCATTATTCAAAATCACACTAAACATTAAAGACCATAATGAAGTAAAAATTAAGTTTGATCCAACCAAAAAGAATCATGGAACAATGATTATAAACAAATGGAAATATATTATGGAACAATGATTATAAGCAAGTGCAGTCACAACATCAACATCAAATGCAACATTGAAACATATAACTGTTGGTTGTTGTATAACATGATTAAAACAATTAGTTAGGAAACAAAAACCATTAGTGCGAAAGTTTACCTACCTATACTTGAACTTTGAAATCATACTGTAAATATTAGACAATAGTTTTGTTTGGGTTTCCTTAATAGCTCTAATCACAAATGCAAAATAAAAAGAATATAATCCATTAATAGTGAGTCATTCTTTTTACCCACAATCTATAAACAATGCATTTTATCAACTTTATGCAAGTGTGACAACATGAAATGCTAGAACATGAATAGAGGAAATGAAACATTCATACTTGACATTCCAAAATAAGCATTCATATGATAAATCAAACCTTTGTTTTGCCCCTTGTTTGTCTTCTTCCAGTATAGATGCTCCTTATTGTAGTTCTTCAAAATTTTCAACCATTGCTTTGCTTATTCAACCCACGTTGTTTCAACTCCTTTTCACCATCTTTTATTTTTGGATCAACTTTTGGTTTTGTTGACAAAACATATAAATCCCCCCACATGGTGTAAAAGAGATAAAATTTTACACACATAATTATGGTTTAATGCAAAGGAATTATAGTTTGTTGGTGTTTGAATTCACGTTTTGAAAACCCTTTCACATGTTTTGTTGCTAATGTTATTGTAGCCTCAAGTTGGATCTCCTTCCATGTTGAGTCCATTAAACAATAATGCATGCATACTAGGTATTTAAACCATATCCACATATTGTAGCAACATTAAGATGTTGGTTTGAATTAGGTACTTGTGTAATCAAACATCCATAATATATTTCCATGTGAAATTATCATCCAAACACAAGTGGAATTTTTAATATTAGGATTTAACGTTTTTATTGACTTGAAATCATATTTAATTATTGAAGTTACACACATTAATCAAACTAGAAGCTTGAAAGAAAATATGGATGGACCATTAAAGAAAATTGGAAATGAATTAACTCTTCGAAATGCAAGTTTAAAAATAAATGTTGGTATGAATTGAAATGAAACATATGCAAGAGATATTACCATAGTACTTTTACCATTTTGGCCATAATTAAAATAATAATCATAATTTCAAAATTTCAAAAAAATTGCAAGCTATCTTGTTGAAAGTTTCAAAAAACTTTATTTCAAAATTTCAAAATTTATGGTTCACATGTTGATTTGTCCATGGGCAATGAACACTTCCTAATTACAATAATCAATACTTATTTGAAATCAGTACCTGCTTTAATCATCACAATAAATTATCACAATTGTTTGATTCACTGGTTTAACATCATTTAAAATATCTACTTATTAGTACCAAAATAATTACATAAAAATTATTTGAAATAATATGTTGAATTATTAAAAAAAAATCATTTGAATATTTTTAAAAATTGTGATTAGAAGGTCAAGATGAAAAAATGAAAAAAATAAAAATCATTTGAACTATTTCGAAATGGTAAAGGTACTACGATAGTAATACAAACCAAACCTTTTTTAATTCATGTGATGTCCATAGTTGGATTTCTTGGACCATCATTAAGGATGTTGTGTTTTATCTTCTTAATTGTAATATTAGCACCAACATTAACAAGTTTGGTGTAGATAGCCCCACCAAAACATCTTTAAAAAAATAACAAACTTGTGGATGTGATCTTGCAAATCAAATCAAGATTAATTCAATATTTGTTAAACATAATAGAAATCAATACAAAAGATGAAGGATTTTGTCATGTTTAAGTTTCTTTATTTTTTAGTAATTCAATGCCTAATGTTTTAACCTAGTTTAGATGGGAATTTGCACACTAATATGTTTACATACATAACTACATAACAAACAAATTGAAAGGCATTATAGGTCTCCTTACAATGATGTGACCTATTGGTTTATCACCATTCCAAGAAATCCTTATTTAACTTTAGACAAACATGAATTTGATGCAAATTCAAAATGGTTGTATAGCCCATAACATATGTTTTTGGGTCAAATCTTAAAATGCAAGTTTTTAATACAATGACAAAATAACACTATATGAACCTTACATACATGAAGCACCACATTTCTATGCAATATCCTAGTTGGCCTTTATGAAATAATTCACAAACACATTTCATTCCCCAAGACTAATAAAACAAAAATCAATTATTTTGTTTATTAAAGTTGGGAAAATTAAAGTGTGGTGGTTCACAAAATAAAATTTCAATGTTGTAATTGATATATCTCATTTTTGTTTAAGGTGCCATGTTTTTTACTTCACATTTTTGGCACATAGGTGGATCATGATTGAACTTCAAGTGTTCAAATAATTATTTATAAATATTCAACCCATGGAATAATACAAGATCACATTAGTCAACTTCATATAACTTTTGGTTTTTTTTACTTTAACACATTAGACAAATTATTCCACATATTAACAAAATATGGGCATTGTTGTTGTTAAACTCTAATTGTTCATCAAATGATACTTCACCATATCCATGGAGTGATGTTCATTTAACCAAAAAAATTGCATCAATAAAAAAAAGAGCATGCAATTCAAGAATGCAACCTATTAAGATGTAATATTAAGCAAGTTTGTCATTTATCATAAGGTGTTGAGATGTAAAACCGTTCATGAGAAATATATTGCCACATGACAAGCAAACAAAACTATAAATTTACTTACACTATTTTATTCAACTATGGATTTTGTTGATTTGATCAATACATGCATAATATTGAAGCTACTTTTGTCAATTAGAAGTTGGAGTTCATTGAAAGAGGTTATGGATTCATGCATTTTGTCGAACCTTGAATTTGATTATTATACATGTACAAACATTGGGAAAAAATTTGTAACGTACGTGGAGGGTACCTTATATCCATGAAATTTCTTTCTAAAAATTGAACAAAATATTATGTTCACATCATAAATTTAACATGCAACAAATCAATAATAAAAATTGTGCAAAGTTAGTTCATTTATAAGTTTGTACATTTTACACATGAATATCATACATTGAAAACATGTTTGACACATGGATAAATGTGTTGACAAATGAAATAAGAACTTATAACTGAATAAATGTCATAAATTTTTTACATTTTTCAATAAATATGGGTGTTAAATGTGTTTTTAATAGATGATATCAATGTGTGAAATATATGAATTATGAATGAATTAATGGTACATAATTTCTATTTATAAGTTGTGAAATGCTAAATTTATGATATGCTCCCCAAGGGTGAGAGGGAAATTTTGCCTCCTTATAAGGGTACAAACCCTCCCATTCATAAGCCTCATCATGTACATAGGTTTGGTTCATGATAATCTTTGTCTTGTGCTTTACGATGGGTAAAGCCCATGGGTGGGGGACATTCCCAAAATGTGAGGTCACACTTGACTATCAAGTTATTCTTGACCCCTTATTTTGAGAATGCCCTCACCGATGGCCTTACCCTAGTTTTAAATGTATGAAGGTATTGTTTGTGTGGAGAGCAGGTTGACAATAATTGAGCCTTGATTGAACAAATTGTCTTGATTGCGACAGGTCAAAGATGATTGCACTTGTTGATGTAGGGTGGATATGGCACCCATGCATTCGGAGAAAGGTTTGACGATCATGGAGCCTCAATTGTGCAAACCATTTTGATTGCAAGAGGTTTAATGCAAACATACGCAACTCCAGGGCAGGGCAGAGATTTCACCCACACACTCCTATATAGGGTCTTTATGTGAACTTTCACTTTTTATATAAGTACCAAATTGCCAATTGTGGATGAAAACACAGCACCGTGCAGGCACCTGGTGGGTCTAACTGAAGTACCGGTGGATCAAAACAGAGCACCGGTTGGGTTTAATGAATTTCCCGTTCTCGATGAAAAGTGATTTTTCCTATGGATGTAGAATTCTCCCGCGCAGCCTCGGGTACCTACTTACTAGGTCTCTAGGGACGTCTGCCGCCTTCTCTTCCTCTCCTCCCGCGCTTGTCTTTTGAGGCAGCTCCTTCCCTTTCCGCTGTGAAAATCTGGTGCTGCACGAATTTGATTTCCTTCTCTATAGTAGCATGATCGCTGAGGAGCGCCTTGTGTTCCTTTGATTCCTGAAAGAAATTGGAGTTTTTTTTTCCTGGTTTTTTCGGTATTTTCATGGGGGGTTTGGGGTTCATGTTGGGGTTTTGAACAGCATGTTCTGCAGAGGCCATTATTGTCATTCTTAGTTCTTGTGGCCTGCAGGATTTTAGGATCGACGAGCTATCAGTTTAAGTTTCTTGCAATCGCGGAAGAAGACGAAGAAGAAGCAGAAGATTCTGATGTTTGAGAAACTCGTGTGCAAAATGAACGGGGACGACGTGGAGACGGAGAACGAGCCGAAGCTGCCGGAGTTCAAGCTAGGTACACAATTCTCTGCTTGCCGAGTTACCGGTTCTTGTTGTGGCGTTCATCTATGAATCATCTATCTGCTCATATCCAATTGTGCAACAATCATGTCCAATCTGGTAAGGAGACAAAAGATAATGCAAGCTCCTATTGCAAGAACATGCAAAGACTTTAAAGCTCCAATGCAGCTGTCTGATATCGATGCATATTCGTGGTTTTGCTGGAGCCCTAAACCCTAAACCCTAACTCAACCCTGGAATTTGTCTACAATGGGATTGCATTCTCTGAGAATACAGAAACCCATTCCATGCAAGGAACTGACAATTTGGAAGAATTTCTTTGTGCTTTTATGTGTGCAGATGCGAAACAAGCCCAGGGTTTCATTGCTTTCTTCCGGAAGCTCCCTGAGGTGAGCTCTGCCAGTTACAGTCCTATTTCTGAATCACTTTCTGAGACCATCTCCTTCTTGATGAGCAATTTACTCGAGATTTCTGTTTGGACTGAAGGCATGTGTCTTGTAGAAGTAACAGCAGGCACATGTGTTTTCTTGAGAGATTCTTTGCTAATTAAGGGCTCTCTGGAAATGTGCAGAATGAGCAGGTTATAAGATTCTTTGATCGCAAGGTAATATCTGCAGGGCATCATCTGAATTGTTCCACACCCTACTCTTTTCAACCTGTAACTAGAGAATAATGCAGTACAACGCTTCCTGTTGATTGTCTTCCTCCTTTTGCTTATGTGTCTTGTATGGTATGGTGGGGCAAGTCATTTTGTTTGAATTATAAAATAGTATTTCCATGTCAAGGTTGATTTAAGCTAAGCCCTCATTGTGGTAGTGCCCAATCCTCACTTATGTGGCAACAGGATTACTATACAGCGCATGGAGACAATGCCACATTCATTGCACAAACATATTACAAGACCCTGGCAGGAATGCGCCAGCTAGGAAGTGGGGTTGACAGCCTTTCAGGGGTGAGCATCAGTAGAAGTATGTTTGAAAACATAGTGCGGAACTTGCTCTTGGAACGAACAGATTGCACCATTGAGCTCTATGAGGGTGCTGGCTCCAAATGGCAGCTGGTGAAGACTGGAACTCCTGGCAAGCTTGAGAATTTTGAAGATGTTTTATATGCGAATAATGAAATGCAGGTACTAGGCATAAACCCCTTCAGCTCTTTGTGGTCTCAGTATGGAGGGAGGTAGTCCAACCTGATGTTGGAATTTCCCAACTTGCGAACTAAATGGATGTTAGCAAACAGATGAAGGTTCTAAAGGACAATCTGCATGGGCTGATTGGCTTTTCTGAGTTAACTCTTACTTATTAGTACAGTGAAAGTGGCCTGCACAATTGTGTTATTCTGTTATTAGATTAGACAATGGGTGCTTGGACTGTCAGCCATAAGCTGTGTGTTTGATAGTCCTTGGTGTGTTGGGTGGATCAAATTCTGTACTTATTGCATGTGTGAAAGTCCTCTAATAATACTCATGGGCAGATAATAGAGAGAAAGTGAGTTAATGGCTTAATAGGTATGTGATAGTACCTTTGGTGTTGAATGTGAGTGATTCCTCTATAACATGTTTGGATTGGGGTCTGTAATGCAGGATACACCAGTGGTAATGGCTGTGCAGGCAACAATCCGTGAGAGTGAAAGATCTGTTGCTATTGCATTTGCAGATCTGACAAAAAGGCAGTTGGGAATGACAGAGTTTCTTGATGATGATCAATACACATGCCTAGAGTCCGCCATGGTAGCTTTGGGTTGTCGGGAGTGTGTTATACCACAGGAAAATGTGAAATCTCCAGATGCACGCAAACTTCGTGATGTGATGGCCCGCTGTAATGTGCTGGTGACAGAGAAGAAGAAGACCAATTTCAGGTTTGTATCTTCCTTGTGCAAATGCAAAAGCATGGACATGATGTAGTTTCGAGTCTGGACCAAGTCACCAGGTGCTCTGATTGAATTTGAGCTAGCAGATGAGAACCTGAAGGACATGTTCTTATTATTTCAGGTCTCGAGATGTGGAGGAAGATCTGGGTCGCCTTGTGAAGGGTCCAATGAAGCACCACAAAGATTTAGTGGCCAGTTCAGAGGGGGCAGCTGCTGCTCTAGCTGCCCTGCTTGCTTACACTGATCTTCTTGCTGATGATGCAAACTATGGGAGATACACTCTCCAGCCCTATAGCCTAGACCTTTACATGCGACTTGATGCTACAGCTCTGAGAGCTCTGAATGTCACTGAAAGCAAGACAGATGCAAACAAGAACTTCAGTCTTTTCGGATTAATGAACCGTACTTGCACACAAGGTATGGGAAAGCGCTTGCTGAACAGATGGCTGAAACAGCCACTACTAGATGTTCATGAAATTGTAGGGAGACTGGATGTTGTCCAGGCTTTTGTTGAAAGTTTGGAGCTGAGGACAGATTTGCGGTCCCACTTACGTCGGATGCCTGACATTGAACGCTTGGTGAGCAAGTTGGAGAGGCGTCGGGCTGGTTTGCCAGATATTGTGAGGCTGTATCAGGTGAGTATTATCATCACAAGCCTGTATGATATTGCAAGACATGTCGAGAATTTTTAGGGCCAATTTATGTACTTTCTGTCTGTATGTTGTCAACAGGCAAGTGTGCGCCTGCCTATCATCCTCAACTCTCTTTCTCGTTATGAGGGTAATTTTACTGAGATCTTGAACAAGAAATACAGCAACGACCTGCAAGAATGGACCCAGCCAGATCATCTAGGAAAGTTTGATGGCCTCGTTGAAGCAGCTGTAGACCTGGAACAACTCCAGAATGGGGAGTACATAATTTCTGCTGGCTATGACAGTAGCTTGCAGGACATAAAAAAAGAGCGTGATTCTGTGGAGCAGCAGATTCAGAGAACTCACCAACAGGCAGCTGATGATTTGGGTCTACCTACAGAGAAGTCACTGAAGTTAGATAAAAGCAGCCAGTGGGGTTATGTGTTCCGGATTACTAAAAAGGAGGAGCCCAAGGTGAGGAAGAAATTGACATCACAGTACATCACATTGGAGACCAGGAAAGATGGCATCAAGTTTACAAATGCCAAATTACGAAGGCTTAGTGACCTTTATACAAAACTAACTGAGGAGTATTCTACCACACAACGGGAGCTTGTTTCCAAGGTGGTGGATGTGGCAGCAACATTTGTTGAGGTATATGAGTTGATCTTTGTTCACTGAAAAATGGTTTGTGGTGCTTTCGGTGTGGGGCTTTGCTGCTATCCCATGCAGTGTGTTGTTTTAGCTCACCTTTGTTCTAGCTCTTCATCTGCTTGAGTGAAGATTGTCCTGGGGGGCTCTCATTTTGAGTTTTGCACAGATGGTTTGATTTGCTGATAGAAAGATGCATGACAAGGAGTCAGGTTGTTTTTTGCAAACGTTCTGGAAGTATATACAGTGTTTGGATCATCTGCTACTGTTCTTAATAAGATGTTTCTATTCATGCCCACCTTCAGGTCTTCACTGGAGTTGCGACACTTCTGGCAGACATGGATGTGTTGCTAAGCTTTGCAGACCTCTCTGTCACCAGTCCAACACCATATGTTAGGCCTTCAATCACCTCAAGTGTAAGTTTGCAACTTCTTTGAAGGTCTGTTCCAGGCTGTGCCATCATGTGCCAAGGACTTCAAACTTGGGCTAAGAATATTCTTGGACAGTTAAGGTACCTTCTAGCATTGTGACTAAGTTTTTCTGCTTCCAAGGGTTTTCATCAACACTCATTTGATGCTCATGGGGCTATGCTCTGTGCCAGGATGTCATGTTGCATTATTGTATGATACGATCAGTTGTAGTGTTAGTGCTGACCCTTGGCTCAGGTATGAGATAGAAAAATCCAGATTTGAGGCATTGCCTTGTGCTGCAGGAAGAAGGAGACCTTCTTCTGGAAGGTAGCCGGCACCCGTGTGTTGAAGCACAGGAGGACGTCAGCTTTATTCCAAATGATTGTTGCCTGGTATGTCATGTATATACATTGTTATTATGGGTAGACAGATAATTCATCTGGGTAAACTCCCTCAGAAGCAATAATGTGGACTGCTGTAATGTTAGGTGCGAGGAAAGAGCTGGTTTCAGATCATAACAGGTCCCAACATGGGTGGAAAGTCCACCTTCATCAGACAGGTCTGTCTTCTTGCTGTTATATTGACTTTCAATGTACACTTGTTGCTCCTTCAAGTAGCTTAGAAAACTTTAGATGGGCTGGAGATGGCATGTCTTGTATCTAACACAACCTGTCAGAACTGCTTTGGGAAGGTATCAGGTTTCCCTTCTTCTAAGCACTCTATAAGGTGGTTGTAGTCAATGTAGGATGTATTGAATTGCTGCTTTAACTGCTTGAAAGGACACTACTTTAGTAATAACGGCAAGCACAATCATCAGTCCCTTCCCAACTCATCCTGTATTTTCTGGAGTTAAAACTCACTATGAGTTGTTCTCAATGGAACAGGTGGGTGTAAATGTGTTGATGGCGCAAGTAGGGTGCTTTGTGCCATGTGATCGTGCAGAGATAAGTGTGAGAGATTGTATATTTGCTCGAGTTGGAGCTGGAGACTGCCAGGTGCTTCCCACATCTATGATTGAGGTTTCCTTTCAAGAGTAATTCAGGCAGTGCATAACAATGGCAAAATTTATAATTCACAAACCTTCTCTGTCCATCATGAGTTGAGAAGCTTATATCTGTCTGCCATATGTGATTTATTCTGACTAGATTTGCACCCATGTTCAGTTGCGGGGAGTTTCAACATTCATGGCTGAGATGCTGGAGACAGCTGCCATTCTGAAGGCTGCTACAGATCGCTCTTTGATTATCATTGATGAACTGGGGCGGGGCACTTCAACCTATGATGGATTCGGTAAGAGCAGAGGTGTTTGTGGAATTGAGAGAATCAACAGAGAAATGTTTCCGAAGTCCTTTGTCTTACATAACCCCCAATGGGTATGTGGAATAGTCTCTAATGTATGTGGGGGCTGAACACAGGATTGGCATGGGCCATTTGTGAGTACTTAGTGGAGGTCACAAGGGCACCCACCCTGTTTGCCACCCACTTCCATGAGCTCACAGTTTTGGAGCACTCAACTGGCCCACCAGTGCATGGCACCCCATGCGGACCTCCTGTAGGCATCAAGAACTTTCATGTTAGTGCCCACATTGATAAAATCTCTCGGAAACTGACCATGCTCTACAAGGTGAGTTCCTTTTTCTCTTCAAGTCTCATTGTTTGTGCTAGATACCCCCCTGCATCCCAGCAATCAAGTCTTTGTCAAAGTGCATTGAGAAATTGCTTGCAGAAATTTGTAGGAATCCAACACTGGTTCACATCTTGGAGATCCAATGAACAAAGAACAATACTACAGAAATTTTTTGATGAGTGTAAAACCATCAGGGTCAAGCTGCAAACCCCCTTGAATGCAGTGAGCAAGAGAACTCTCTCACTTTACCTGTGCGCGATTTGCCATTACTCTTATGAGCTATAGAGTTGATGATTAATTGGTTTCTACTGGAATTGACAGGTTGAAGAAGGTCCATGTGATCAAAGCTTTGGAATTCACATTGCTGAGTTAGCACGCTTTCCTGAAGATGTAGTAGCACTAGCAAGAAAGAAGGCTGAGGAATTAGAGGATTTCTCTTCTACAAATCTTGAAGCTGCAGAAGTGGTAACCAATGACCCTGACCAATGTTTTGCAACATTTTGGTTTTTGTTTTGCAACCCTTCTGAAAATGCCTTGCAGGTAGGCAAAGTAGCAATAAGTTCATTTGAAACTCTTGGTTCCATTTAGTTGGCCCTGATAGTAAGTATGAGGGACACTGGGTGATGAGGTCAGTTCAAAGCAAGCCCATTACACACTTTCTTGCTGGAGACAGGTTGGAGCAAAGCGGAAAAGAGTTGGTGTTGCAGATGATAAATTGCATGGTGCTGAGCGTGTACGGCAGTTCTTGCAAGACTTTGTAGCACTACCATTGAATACCTTGGATGGCAAGGAGGCTATGGGACAATTCCGAGACCTGATGAGTGGCTTGCACAAAGACGCTGCCAGCAAACCTTGGTTACAGGAATACTTGCGCCAGTTCTCCGGCATTGTTCCAATTTCCAACTAAATTGTGGTCAGCAGATCTCAAGTCATTGGGGGGGGGAATGAGCTTGTATCTGTCCAAAAGAGAAAACTGTAATATACCCATCCTACTAACTGGACCAGTCCATTTCAAGAGAACTTAGTGGTTCAAGAAATGAAGAATGGGAAGACACCCCTCGAGGTGTGAGCAATTTTCCAGCAGCCATGAAATCAATGCATGCCATAGCCAGGTGCACCTTCCCCGGCTGTAATTTTTGTATTGTACAAGGGACATAAAAATTTCCATGGCTGTAAAGAATGCTGCCATGGAAGTTTGAGTCCCTATTTTGCAATTGAGTTTTGTTGGGTTTTTAGTTAGCATTCAACGCACTACACGAATAGATTGTAGTGCTGCAAGGTATAATTGAAGAAGATTTGTATTCCATAAGGTTTTGATCATTTTGTGGCAAACTTGGACTCAGGAATCTAAATTTCTTCTAAAATCATGTCTTTGGGTCTGGTCTCTTGCTTCCTCACATTCCTTCCGAAATGATCAAAACTCTAAGCTTCCTTGGGTAATGTTAACATCCAATTTGCCACTAATTTATTTACAGAGTGTCCTGGAGTCCTTTGAATTTGTATGCTATTAATAATGCATGCTGAAAGACCAAAAATGTTTTTATTTTTTGATTTGGAGATTAAATGTTTTATATCTAATTAGGGCATATAGAATGCCAAAAAAGTTTTTAATCTTTTGATTTGGAGATTAAATGTTTTATGTCTAATTAGTGTATAACTAAAGTGAAAAATATTTGTCTTTCGATTAGAAGATGAAATATTTTGTCTAATTAGTGTGTAAATAATGCGAAAAATATTTTATCTTTGCCAGTGGTGCTTTGTGCAAATCTGTGGTAGACCATTAAGGTTCCTGTGCTTACAGCAGCAAATGTTTGCCCTAAGTTTGGCCTTGTTTTGTGAGTGGAACAAATAAGATCTATCTCCAATTGCCACATAATGGAGGAGAGGAAAAAGGGGGGAAAAAAAAAGAAATTGAAAAAATTGCGCAAATAATAATTTTTATAACTCTTGTCTGAAAAGTTTGAGGTTTATGGTGTCATAATCAAAATCCATAACAGAAAGTTTGTGGGCCGTCGGGGAAGTAGCTCAAATGGTAGAGCGCCCGTTTCGCATACGGGAGGTAACGGGATCGATGCCCGTCTTCTCCAATGTAACGTTTATTTTCCCCAATTCAACAAATACCCTAGTTTTGCTCTTTGTCCGCTTCGTTCCTCATTGCACTCTTTTCTGCTGTTGTTGCTTTCTTGAATGAAAGCCAGTGTTAAGACAAAATTGCGACGCTCCTCCCTCTCATACCTCCTCTTCTCCCTCTTTTTTTCCCAATTGTAGGGTTATGGATTTGTTTCTCCTTTTGAAATTTCAGATTTCTAAAACCACAAGGTTGCCAATCTCTTGCGTGGTTTTCTGCGATGCAGAGTCGCAGACATGATTGCTTTGGTTTAGGGTTTTCTACTTACCCAGTAACCGTCTACAGACTAGCTATCTACCTACCTACTAACCAACCATCTACGTACTATCTAGCCACCTACTAACTGTTACAGACCATACCTACCTACCTGGCAAGTACATACATACATATATACGAGTGTAAACCCTAATGCACAGGTGTATGTGTATTTGATGGTACATATTACAAAATTACAACAAAAAAAATACTCCCAGACACTGAAGAAGGATCATCAGATAACACACATGAAGATCATTTGCACAGCAGTTGAAGAAACCCATACTATTTATGGGCAAGCAAACTTTTGATATCAGTTTTCAAATACTCACCTTGCAAACCACCAGTTATATCTCGATTCCTTAAAGTAAATCAAACATGCACCTAAAACTGCTGGGTGTTTGCCGGTTCTTTCATCAAACCCAGCAGTTCTTTGAAGTTTTTGAAATACCCAGAACGGGTGCTTCTGTGATTTTGTTTTTTTTTATGGAATACCCTAACCCAGTGATTCTTTTGATTCTGAAAATTTTCAAATACCCAGAACCAATGGTTCTTTCATTCTGTTTTTTTCTTCCAAATAGTCAGAGCATATGGGTATTACAAAAAAATCAAATACCCAC
>Ga0116231_10000816_pt1 | contig 59188 bp, 55 predicted proteins | sample S1TSphgellanicum_2_FD_89695 | JGI IMG/M metagenome (GOLD analysis project Ga0116231, IMG submission 89695) | Host-associated microbial communities from peat moss isolated from Minnesota, USA - S1T2_Fd - Sphagnum magellanicum MG | ecosystem: Host-associated > Plants > Peat moss > Unclassified...
ATATTGGAACACAGTGTGTTGTGCGGCTCAAGGAAGTATCTGTTGAAGGAGCCATTTGTAGAACTGCTTAAGGGGAGTCTCCACACTTTCCTGAACACCTTTACTTACCCTAACCGCACCTGTTACCCTGTCACATCCATAAACATCAAGGTATTTGTCTATTTTGTTGATTGATGAACTGCATATTCCAATTTCAGAAACTGTTTGTCTGCTTCATTCTTGTAGCTCATCACAGGAGGAGGAACAGTGTATTATTGTCATAAAACTGAGAACTGGCAATGTCTTTGAATTGTTTCTGAAAGCTATTTGACTAAATGAATGAGAGTATCAGGAACTTTGGTACCTCTGCCACAGCACTCTGCTGCACTATAATTCTAACACGATTGAACTTGCCCTTTGTTTTCCTGCAAGGTTGGATACTTTTGCACTTACCTACAAGGACTTGGGTCTTCTGGGATGGTGAGCAGGACTTCTACAATCTGGTGGATGTGTATCTAGATGCTGTATTCCACCCTCATTGCGTGGATGAGGTGCACACCTTTCAGCAGGAAGGGTGGCACTATGAGTTGAATGACCCATCTGAGGACATTACCTGTAAGGGTAAGAAGGCTGCCTATGGTACACAATGATTCTGTTGCTGTCTGCAATTCTATTTTTCTTTGTAAAAGTTGCCATTGTGACCAGGAAATTGAATTGTTGATTATGTAACATTTGGTATCTGAACCTGAAAGTGACAATATGTGAAATGATGTTGCTTCGATAAAGAGGTTTCTGTGTATATTCTGAGGAGGGCTACCTTTGATTATACATTGTTGAAGAGGTGATTGTGTCAAGTGTCTAACAACCATTCATTTTGTCTTGTGATGTTGTTACAGGAGTGGTGTTTAATGAGATGAAAAATGTGTATTCACAACCTGACAATGTGTTGGGCCGTGTTTCTCAACAGGCTTGGACCCTAGCACAAAAATGGATTTGCTGTTAGGTCTTTTGTGGTTCGTCTTCACAACATGGCGATTAGAAATTTCTCAAGGTTTAATCAAGTTGGGTTTGAGAAAGATATGGTGATTGATGAAGTATAAAATTTGCAAGTGCAGGCTTTATTTCCTGGCAACGCGTATGGTGTTGATAGTGGTGGAGATCCCACTGTTATTCCAAATCTGACCTTTCAACAATTCGAGGTCTGTTTTTTGTTTCTTTGTGGGTGGACAAGCAAATAAATGTTCCAAGCTATTGTTGGAGCAGCACTAGGCAAGTTCAAGATGTTGGAGTGTCAATGTTATTTGTGGTGATTTTTTTTCTGGCTAGAAGCATGGTACATTTTTCTCCACATGAAATTGTTTTGTGTGTGTGAAGGCAAGTCTTACTGCCCCGTCCTTAGCTCTCCTTTATGTTCATGACAAGAATTTCATGCCAAGTTTTATCATCCAAGTAATGATCTAGTAATCCTGCACAATGATCCCTTTCTGCAGCTCTAGCTGGCAGCTAAAAAAACCCAGTTAGTCCAACAACCTGCTACACCCCAAAAGATGAAAGGCATGGTACCATAAGAAGACATGATCTGCATCAGCTCCTGGATCTCCGTCTCTGCAAGGGGTAAAAGAAAACAACCAATTATAATATTAGAAAAATGGGTTCTAGAATCTGGACGCAAAACACTTTACTTCTCCAACAAACTTCTTGAATGTCCTCCACAACAAAAGATGAGTTACATGAGCCCAACAACTGTAACAACAACAACAACAAACCTTGAATGAATTGTTGCACATCCGGACATGGTGTTTTGTGACACTGAGCGCTACTTTAGCAGCAGTTAAATGTTTTGTCTTTTTCACTCTCCCACACGACGTACACCAGTGAGTCTTGTTCTCTCAAGTCGATCTTTGAGTAAAATGTCCCACGGAATACAATTTGAACATTTTACTGGGTAATTACCCGGTTGAAGGGGTAGGGAAAGGTAAAGGTAAAGGTAGGTGTGGGCGAATCGGGTAAGGGTAATGGTAAGGTAAGGGTAGGAGACAATGTATTACACGTTAACCTTTTACCCTACCTTGCCGAGGCTTAGGTGTAAGGTTTTTGAGTTTTTACAAATGTTAACCAATGGATGGCTTAAAACATCTTTCAAGCAAGAATGTGAACTTACACCTCAAACCCCAAAAACAATAGACCATCTTTTGCCCCTAGAAACAAAAAACCTTTTTTTGCTATAAACTCCAAAATTTATATTGCCTTGTAACCCAACCCTTGTACCCCAAACATCCTTGTGGCCATGATTTTTTTTCTAAATACCCAATTGTCTATTCCCTCCTTTAACAAATGCATTTGTCATTGAACATGTTCTCAAAAATTACCAATGGATGTGTCCATGATATGGCACCTCCATCAAGTAAATTAAGCTTGGCATAAAGTTGGTGAGTCTATGGAATGGCATGCCCTATACATTGTGAAATATCACAATGTCTTTTACCATCGCACAATAGTTGCCCAATGATTTCCAAGGTGGTTTCTTAAACAATGCTTTCAATTTGAAATGAATTGTTGTAAACTTTATTTGTTAAATGTCTTAGTAGACAATTGACATTTTGGTTATAATCCAACCATGTAAATAATGTTTGATAGAAATATGTTTGCCTACTTTTTGGGAGGTTTGATAGCTAATTGCTTCGAAAATTTCTGATTTTGAAATGATGTATTTGGATTTTGTGGGTTAATAATTAACTTTGAAACCTTATAGTTGTAATTATAAGTCAATTTATATGGATCATGGCTTTTGTGGGTGGTTATGAATACTTTAAACTTAACCCCAAAATTATAGCCCTTTTTGACTTATGTATTTGTATGGATCATGATTAAATAAATCATTTATCAATTTTATTCAAGTTGAAGGGCTCAGGGTTAAAAGGGTAGCTTATAAAACCCATGAATTTTGGCATCAATTTATATGCCCATAAAGTCCACAACTTTAAACCCATGTGGTCCATTATGATGTGTAGGATTCTACATTCATGATCTTGGTCATTTCTTTTTCATTTTGGTCAAACAATCATTAAACCTTAACCCACATGTGGTGATCATGGTCTTAGTCATCAAATGTCAAATTATGGTGAAGTAAGGTGGTGATTATGGTGCTCTTGATTATGTTGTTTTAAACCATGGTCTTGGTCATATTTGTAACCGAACAATTTTTAATTGGTGGCCTAAAAGTGATGATCATGGTGTTGTTACTCTTCATTTTGTTGTTTCAAATCCCAATCTTGGTCATTTTCATTTGAACATCCTAACCAAACAATGCTTAATGAATAACCCAAAAATGGTGATCATGATGTTGTTATTTATCATTTTGTTGTTTCAAATCCCAATTTTGGTCATTTTCATCTTCATTTTAGTCAAACAATTTTTAATCAATAATAGCGATCATTAAAGTGATCATGGTGTTTATGCTCTTGATTCCATTCTATTAAATCATTGTCTTGGTCATCTTCATTTTCATTTTAGTCAAACAATCCCAAAATTGGAAAACTGTAGTTATTGACCATGGTGTTGTTGCTTTCCAATTTGTGTTTCAAATCATGTTCTTGATCATCCATCTTTGGATTATGGTCAAACATGAACAATTTATAGAAATGTAAGTTTTAAATCATGGTTTTGATGTTCTTCATTACGTAATAAACATATTGTTCCAATTCATCCACTTATGGATTTTTGGTGGCAAGTTTCCAAGGACTTTTTCTAATCCCTAAAATAATTAACCTATTTGCAATGATTTAAACTCATTTCTAGTGATTGGTTTCCAATGACTATTTTCTATGATGAATTTTTAATGTTTTTTAAAAGTTGATTTCCATGGACTATTTTCTAGTCCTTAAACCTAGTGACTAATTTCCAACGATCTTGCATAAGTTCATTTTTAGTGATTATTTTTTAATGATTATTTTCCATGATTGATTTTTAATGATTTTTCAAAAGTTGATTTCTAGTGATTGTTTTTTACAATCCCTAAACTTAGTGATTGATTTCTAATTATTGTAATTTCTAGTGACTAATTTCTAATGATTTTGTAGTGGTTCATTTCCAATGCGTGTTTCCAATGATTGATTTCCAATGATTTTCCAATCCTTCATTTCTAGTGATTGTTTCCAATTATTTTGTAGTAGTTTGCTTCCAATCATTGTTTGAAAATCTAAAGATTGAATTTTGTAAATGTCTGAATGTTCATGGTTTGTATGCTTCAGGGATGGTAAACTTCATGGCATCCATAAAGGTTATCAAATGCGAAGATTGGATTGAAACACAACAATATGAATTTGTGGATTTTCACAAAATAAAAACACCCAGAGAAAAGAAAACACCTAGGCAAATAGTGGAATCCTTTCATTTTAACACCATGGTTATTTCTTATAATGTGCATTTTGTAGCGTATAACACAAATAAGAAACAGGTGATCCCTAATGTAGTCTACAAAAATGTGTATGTTGATTACCAAAAATAATATTTAGATTCATCAATTGTGGAAGAGACATTAAAGGACTAGCTATGTAACACCTTGAAGTAATTAAAGATTGGGAAAAATGAAAAGGGGTTTGTAAAGGGGTGAAATTGCGGCCCCTAAACATTACGGTCCTTAAGGAGGTAAGGCTGAAGGAACAAGGTCAACTCCTCTATACTCCCAAAAATAATTACCTTCACTTGTTTATTCTTTTACAACTACTCAAATAATAATAAAAGCTCACACAAAGAGAAAAATAAGAAGGTAGGGTTTGTCATCAAAAGAAAGACCTATCATCTTGTTTGTAAGTTGCTCCAAATATAATGCAAGAAGAAGAAAGTATAAAAAATGAGCAGGTAAGATAAAAAAGATTTGGAAACAACTACCTTCCCAAGTTTTATAGTACCTTCAATGCCTTTGAATGTTGCCCCAATGGGTTTGTAGGCCTTTCACAGTTGTTATCCCACTTTAATAATGCCTATAGATCTTTTGGTGACTCTGCCTACCATTTGTACTATTTTGGAAAGCTTCCCCAACGCTTTTTTATTGTGTTCCACCATTGCACCTTCTCATGGTTGTTGCTTGCCATCTACAACAACCCCATCTATTATGCAAACTTCAACCTTTAAATATTCCCCCTTCCTATTGCCACATACTAGTTGCTACCTTCCTTTGACAATTAATGATTTCCTATTTTATAGACTAAAACTTAGCATGCATTTTTACTCATTTTTGTAAAAAAAATGTATAACTACTACATAAAATGTAGCAACACATTATGTAAGTTTAAATTATATTATTTTCCTTATATTCTAATAGAATAAATGCACATAAAACACATGAAGGTTCTTGAACCATTTTCCATTAAGATAACCCACAAGTATAAATACAATTCCAAATTATTCCTTCCTTTTTAGTGTTACACCACACACTTTTCCAAGAAAATTCTCCACTTTAATTCCAAACTACAAATTTATCAAATGCCATAGAATTTTTTCAAATCTTCTTATAATCTTCCTTCTTCACAAAGCCACACAAGATCCACATTGACCCCATGAAAATAAGGTTCTTATCCTAATCCATTCTTAGAAATCTCTTAGGTGATTGGGTAGGTTACACCCAACCACTTGATAACATGAATTATTTAATCCCATTAGTTTCACCCCTTGGGTAAGGGACAAAAATTCTATCATTAGTAATTATTAGTTACTAGGATGCATATGGCATTCACTAGTTTAAATATTTTTACCTTTTAACATGGTAAAAAATAACAACATTTCAATGTCTTGATATGTTGGAATGTTTCAAAGCTATAGATGGTCATGTTTCATGCTTTTAGGAGTGTTTTAAAAAGATGTGTATGATGGATGGTGTGCCCATCCTTAGGCCAACAACCTTTAGTTCCAGCTCCTTGAGCTTGTTAGTTCTACATCTATTATAAATGCATCTTTAGATTCTAGATTACCTAGTGATTGTGGTGAGCGAATGATGATCAAGGTGAAGATGCTATATATCCAATCCAAGAGCATAACAACAATGACATCCCATTATCCCTCCACCTTTGAGATGCTTTCATGGTGGGCAAGGTAGAAATCAATAATGAATGGAAGAGGAAAATTAAGATTAACAACTTGAAGGTAGTTAGGGATTTGGGGGTTATATCATAGGAGGAGTTTATAACACATGTTAAACAAATTTTGAACATGTAATTAGAAGTTTCCTTGTCAACCATGTTAAACTAGATCATGGTTTTAGTCCTTAACCACCTTATATGTGGGGTCCATACGCCTCTTATGTAGGAGATTAATGAGGATAATTGTAGTTCCAAAAAAATGTATAAACTTGGGTTGTGTGGAATCAAACCTTTTCATGATGCGTCTTCATTTTCTTTTTAGCCTTCTAATCCCCCACTCCATTTGCATTCTAAAACCTACATGCATTTTGTTGTATGCTTGCATTACATCATGGTCAACATCTTGGTGCTAACTCTTGTTGCCGTATTCTGTGCATAATAAATATTTCTTCACTCACATAGTTCAAATTTTTCAATTGGTACTCAAGGTATTCATCCCCATGGGTGAAATATTTATGTTAGTTTTTGTAAACACTTAAATGTTGTTATATGTTCATATCATGATAGGAGCGTGGGTAGCCCGTGTTTATGTATATGAACAACCCATGATGGTCCACAATGATTGTATTGTTCATTGCATAATTTTTTTCTGGCCATTAAACCATGTGTGATGCACCATGGTGTGTAGATTTTCATGATCAAAATGTTGTTAATGAACCCAATGCACCCAAATTTTTTTTGCAAATGTGTACCTAACGTAACCTTCTACTTAGGTGTGGGACATTGGATTCATAACCAAGCGCATTATTAATGCATGATGAAATGAACAATGCATTATCACATAATGTAAATTTCAGTCAATTCCACATGAAGATGTCATACTTGGTGACATTATCATGTTTCATGTAAAAAATGAAGTTTAGGAGATGTTATTTACTTGTCAACTTGGATGGCTTGCCTAATACGATTGGTACCTCACCAAGTATATATGCAATACAAAAAACATGAAACCTAAAAATCTTAACCCCAAAAACCTAAATCTTAAATTTCAAACTTGAAAACCCAAACCATAATCTTAAACACTTAAACCTTAATCCCCAATTAATGAAACAATAATGAAAAAATTGAGAACAAAAAAAATCAAACTTAAACCCTAAACCTTAACCCTTAACCTTAAAAACAAACCTTACATGCCATTAGACCTAAAACCCAAATGAATAATTTGACAAAAAATTACAAATCAGACCTTAATTTTAAATCCTAACCCTAAAAATAACTTAAAAATACTTTGAGACCCAAAACCTTAAAGAATAATTTGACAAAATAACAAATCAGACCCTAACCCTAACCCTAAAAAAATCCCTAAATATCCCCTAACCCTTAAACTTTAATGAAGAAAATGACAACAAAAAATAAATTCATGCCCTAATTCGTAATGAATATTTTGACAAAATTTTCAAATAAGACCCTACTTTAAAATCCTAACCCTAAAAACAATCTTTAAATACCTTCAGACCCAAAACCTTAACAAATAATTTGACAACATAACAAATCAAAACCTAACCCTAAAAAAAGCCCTAAATAACCCTTAACCCCTAAACCCTAATGAAAAATGATATTAAAAAAAAAAATCAGGTCTTAATCCCAAACCCTAACCCTAAAAATAGACCTTAAATACCCTAAACCTTAAACCTTAATAATTAAAAAATGAAAAAAAAATTGAAATCATACTTTAATCTTAAGCCCTAACCCTAAACATAGACCCTAAAAGCCCTCAACCTAAAAGTTAAATGAAGAGATAATGTGCAAACAAAAAAAATCAAACCCCAAAGATGAAATTAAAACTTCACTTGTTGTTGTAGATCATGCATGGGCCAAGATTGTTGGAACCATGAAAATTGCCAATTCATCAAACTTTGCCCATGTGAAGTTGGTCAAAGTTTTGAAAAGATGTGGCCAAAAACTTTTTGAACATCAACTCTTGGGTCCACATGATGGGATTGCCTTATCCTCTCCACAATCTCATGCAATGTGAAAAAATTATGCAAGTTGCAAACAATCACCATGCAATGGAAAATAACCATGTCCTCTTCGTCCATATCTTCAAATATTTCCTCATCATTTGATAGAGATGGAATGATCACAATTAGAAGAGGAAACATGGCTTTTACTTGAGGAAAACATGTTTGGTTTCAAATGAAAATAAAGAAGAAAAAGTTTGTGAAAAACTCCTCCTTATATTGCCTTCATGAGAATCCTAAGCTACATGGATGAATCTTACATTCTCGCTAGTCTACACCTAAGTTCACTTCATTGTGGCTGATTTTTCTTTCATCATCCTACATACACATAGAACAAAACCCTAAGACTACATTTCTAAGCATGGATTGATCATTTGTTTGTATCCATGTTGCCCATTTAAAACCCTAGCTTGACCAATAACCCATGGTCAATGGTCAATAGCCAATCTTAATAGCCAATAATCACTGACCAGTAGGCAATAGCCATAGGTAGTAACCATTAGTCATGGTCAATAGCCAATAGCCAATGGTCAATAATCAATAGTCATAGCTAGTAACCAATGGGCAATTGTCAATAGCCAACAGCCAATAGACAATAGCCATAGCTAGTAGCCACTAGGCAATGGCCTAAGAGGTGGGCAGCCCTGGGGTGAAAAAAAAAAAGTTTGATGTGCCCATGTTGGGAATTCCCATCCTGGGTTTTCCGACTTTGAACCCCACTTTGGACCCCCGCGTATCTTGAGACTTTACGGACAACACTTAATAAGCGATGAGGGATGAGAGAGGGGGTGAGAGAGGGGCCCAACTGGGCTCGATAAATCGGTAACCCTGATTGGAAGGGCGTTGGTGGCTGAGTGAGAGAAGAGAAAGAGAAAGAGTTTGTTGTGTGTGTGTGTGTGTGTGGAGTTCCAAATGTAAGGTTGTGAAACAAAATTATTATTGTGGTTGTTGTAATTTGAGGAAGTGATGAGGGGGCTTCTTTGCAAGCGGTTGATAGGCGCTACCGTTTGTGCTCCTGGGGTGCTGTTGTTGCGCCCTTCTTCGAAACCCACTCTAGCTTTTCGCAAGCGCTCCGTATCCCTTGCTTGGTCTTCGGCGCCGCGCAAGAAGAAGGCAAGGAAGTCGCTCCCCTCCGCCCCTTTGACCGTGGGCGACAGCAAGACTAGCCACGTTGTTGGTGAGGAGAAGGAGGAAGAAGATGATGATGATCATGGTGATGATGATGATGAAGAAGCCGCGGTGGAGTTGAAAGTAGCGGAGTTGGGAATACGAGACGCGGCGGAAGAAGAAGAAGAAGAAGAAGAAGCTGCTGCTGCTGCTGAAGAAGAAGAAAATGATGATGAAGAAGAAGCAGTTGAAGCGGAAGAAAGTTTCGAAAACGAGGGAGGTGTTCAGTTCAAGCAGCATGTGGCCAGAGTTTCCAGCGATCGGGAGGACTTAGGGCCTTCTCCGTAAGTGCTATAGGTACATGCAGCAGCAGTCGTTTCTCGTGAGAGGTTGTGTGCGTTTTGCGAACGTAATTAGGGTTCATGGTGAGAATTAGGGTTTCACGGCTGCTGGTTCTTGATGACTACTGTGTTGATGCTATGCACGCTGTGGCTGATAGGCGGCTATGTGATTTCCATTTCCAGATCAGTGAGATATGAGGATGGCAAAGCCACAGTTACACTTTTCGTTGGTCAGGTTTGTTTCCATGCACAAACTCCAGAATTGAACACTTGCAAATCTTTTTTGTATAAGCGAATGTGGTCACTTGATCTCTCGCTTTATCAGACTTGTGGGGGGGCTTGAATGTGGGCAATAGTGATGGACTTACATAATTGGAAAGCTCAGATGTGTACCAAGAGATTCTACTCTTTCTCTTAAAACTCTAATCATTGTTTAGGGTTTGGACATCAGAGTAATTCCTGTGTGATTCTTCTTTCTGTTCAGTTGCTGATTATGTTGGGAATGACTTTGTGGTTCACAGATGGTCATTCTTGATGGATGTGCGATGGTGCAAGTCCTGCAAGGGCGAGCATCCATGCTTGGCTACTCCCTTCCTAGTGGTGTGGATGTTCTTGTATGTTCCAGCTCTAAGCTTTCTGCAGCTGTCTCTATTGAGGCACGACTCTCACCTGGAGAAGGCAATCAGGAAGGCAGAAAGAAGGAAGTGGAGTTTCCAAGTCTAGAAGGTGTGCAAGATGAAGAAGAAGAAATGGAGGTTGCGATCAACAATGCAAACCAGGCAGAAAGTGCTGCTGATAAGTATTTGTCAGTAGAGGGTTGTGTTCTGGAGTTCAAATCACACAAGCTCAGGGAGCAAACAGACCTTGTGGAAATGGAGACTAGAAGATTTCGCAGAGAACAGACCTTCAAATTGGCAAGTGGTCCACTTTCCCTTGCATATTGTGGTGACACATGGTAAATCTGATTCTTATCATCTGGTGCAGTTGAACCATGAGTCTGCATATTATCATTGCAAATGTGGTCACAGACACAAAACATTTGCATTCATTTGGTTCAAGAGTTTTGGAAAATTTGTTTCTTAATGTCCAAAATCTTGTGGGAAGCTTCTAGGATTTGAGGGTTAGGGTTTTCTTTGTCTCCCCCTGCAAATGTACAGATGGGGGGTACCTGATTACATGTGAGTCATTTGAAGCATGGGTTTGGATAACTTTGCTACCAATGCAATCAAGTAAATGCTACACCTAGTTGAATGCAAAGCCATCAGATGGATTTTTTTTTGTAGTTTCTGGCTCAGGATTACTTGTTTTGAGACAGACATTCAGAGGCATGGTTCCTTTTTGACAAGCTGCATATTCGGCTTGTGAATGTAGGAACTTGCTGGAGTGCATGGTCGGTATCTTGGGATAAAAGGCAACTTAAGGCAGAACCTGGATAAGGATCCTGGTAATGGTGGTTCATTCCAAGAGATTGAGAGTGATGAAGAGAATTCATCTGAACAGGAAGAAAGTAATTCAGAGGGTGAGGAGGGAGATGAAGGTGAGGAGTCGCCACAAGCATTTGATGGTGAGACATGGCAGGAGACCATGAGCTCAAAGAAAAGGAAGGGTAGGGAGTTGGAGAGAAGTAGTGACAAAAGGCAGCGCATGGAGCCACCAAAAATTGCTCCATCTGCAACTATAATATCTTCTACATGGTGGGATGCTGTTGATTGTATAGTTAACGAATATGCCACTTTTTCTGCATCCATCTATCAAGCTCCAACAGTGGCCATTTGTGGGGCAAAGAATGCTGGGAAGTCAACGTTTGCACGGTTCCTTGTCAACTCTATGCTCAATAGGTCATCAATGCTTTAATCGACCTTCTCTGTAGTCTTCTGATCTGTGTTACTGGTGATAGAGAGCATATTTTAGTAAGTGCCCTGTTGGTGTGGCACATGTTGTGGTCCATGTAACTGTGTATGTCTTCTCAACAGCTATCTTTAGGTTGCATGTGGAAGGGGTAAAACCATTTTCTACACACTTCTTTTGTCATTGTTTAGTTAGTGACAATTTCATAATTCAGCTGGAGACATGGAAATGGAACTGTTACGAGGCTCAAATGAACTTTCAAATGAGAAACTTGGTGCTCAATGGTGGGACACAACTAAAGGGTCTGTTGTGCAAGAATTAAGTGCCTGTATGACTTCATGATGGTAATTCTGACTTTTGGATGGTAGAGTTTGTAGCCTGGCAACAGTAACTGGAAAACTTATAAGAATGATATGGTGCTTGGGTGTAGACACAAGAAGGTGGCATATCTGGACACAGATGTGGGACAACCAGAGTTCACATTGCCAGGGTGCCTCTCTCTGCATGTTCTGGATGAGCCTATCACTGGTATGTATTGAGTTCCTCTGCCAAATCTGTGGTCTTTTTGTCCAATCACATCAAGGTCTTGTTGCTCTTCAGTTAAAAGTTTCTTTGATCTAGATCAAAGTCCTTATGGAAGTCCGATCACTTGCAAGGCTGGAAGTGTTTATCCGATTGGATCCGGTCTCTTTGATGTCCTTTTTACTGTAAACATTTTTGCAAAACCTTGGACTTCTGCTTACAAGAAGTCTGGAAGTTCAGATATGGGTCTTTTGATATTCAGATGGGTTATAGATTGAATGGGTGAGATTGCAAATGTGAGTGGATGTTTAACATGTGCACTTTTGAACACTCATAGATAGTTTGCTGAAGAATAAAAATCTACTCGGTTGAGACCTAGTGAAATTTTCTTATCCAGATTGCACAGACTATAGATTCTTTTTCTCTGCTTTCTCAGGTCTCTCTGATGGTTTCTTTCATCCTTGAGAAAGGTCGTTCAATACTTTATTTTTTCCTTTCTTCTCTCATGCTTACTTTCACCTGATTGGATGCCAGGTCCACCAGCATTTCATCTTCGCACACCTGAGAGGTAAGTTGCATGCATAACTTGCAAATGCTCTTGCAAATGCTGCTTTCAATCTTTCAATACTGTTGGTTCTATTCACCAGCCTTGTGGAGTTATTACCTCTACAAGGTCATTGCCTTCCAGATTTCTCTTGCCCTCTAGCCTTCTCATCTCAGGGATAAGGGTTTCCTCCTTTCTACAAGAAGCCATATCGAAAGGATTGAGAGTATATTAGCAAGGATGACTTATGAAGTTTCAGTTTTCTGAGTCAGATGATGTCTGTGAACATATAGGTGCTATTTTTATGGAGACATTTCACCAAAAAGTGATCCCAACATGTATGTTCAGAGTATTGTTGAGCTGTATCACCAGTTTTGCAAGCAATATCAAAATGATGGCCACCAGGACATTCCTCTTGTCATCAACACACATGGATGGCTGAAAGGTACTCCCCTCTTAGGACAGGGGTTCATTTCTACATGTTTGAGGAGCTCACAGTTGCTTTCTTGTCTGACTCACTCTTTGTACCTTACCATCTGTCCCCTCCTTTTCACTCTATAAAACTGTTCACTCTGCTGTACCTAAAATTGGCAAAGAGTGCAGTGAAATTCTCACAGAAATGGATTGTGCATCTTACATCAACATGCTTGAATTTGCTCTAGGTTCAATTTTTCCATTCCAATCCTCAAGCCTCTCTGGAATTGTGCTGGACATTACAGGTTCTGCTTATCAAAGAGCTCATGGGTGTTAGAAAGAAAGTCTGAATGAGATCAGCTAACTGGAGTCTGAATTTGCATGCAGGGGTGGGCTATGATGTGTTAGTCAACATTTTGTGTCGCACATGTCCAACACATGTTGTGCAGCTATTGTCCAGTTCTGCAAAAAAGAATTTGCCACATGGCAGGTTTTGGGATGTGTCCAGCAAGGCCAAGACGTTGTATCTGAAGAGTGCAGTTGAAGAGTCTCCTAAGTGAGCATACTTGCCTCTCTCCATATTACATGGATAGATCTACAAATTCTTCACAGATCAAAGATGAGTTGTGGGTGACATTTGTAGCTTGTTTATGGAAAACCCACATGGTCTGGTGCAGGCAGGTGGCAGAACATTTGAGAGCAGTACGGGTACTGGCGTATTTTCAGCAGTGCTTTGGGGAGGATCCATCTCCCTTTCCCTATCAGGAATCCAAACTGTTTGCTCGAACAGCTATGTCACTTGTGTGCCATGCTCCGTACCAGGTGCCAATCTGGGCTGTTGATATCAGGCATCTGCATGGCCAGGTGAGTGTCTGACACTGTGGTGTTGTCTTTCCTTGAGAAGACCTTTCTGGCATAGATCCAGTAGTCAGTAGCCTTTGCTATATTGGTCCTGGGTAAATGATATATTTCTGACATTATTAGAAACTGCATGATATGACAAACAGTTAGGTGTGTGCATTTTTATCTTATTTGAAACCCTCAGTTATAAGAAAGAGACTGTACATGTCGGTTCCTTTTGAAAGGCAGCACATAAACCATCCAGATTGATAGTGGGTTTGCCTGTATTGGTTGAACTGTCCCATGAGCAGTTAAGAGTTTCAACATTTGTCACACCATGTGGCATTCATGGAGTCTTTTTCTTGATCACCTCCAGGTACCAAAGGAGAGCTGGTCAACTGTGAATGGAGCACTTGTAGGGCTGGGTGTAAGCGTCAGGCATAAAACCCAACAGGAAAAGGATGACACCTCTAAGCCACTTCCACCATTATGCATTGGTCTTGGTAACTGCTCATCACCAGTTTATCGATGTTTTGGAGATACTTGTGAATGTTGTGGAAGAATGGGTGCCTTCATATTAGAAAATCTGGATTGGACAATGTTTGGCTCCTTAGTTATCACAAAGTTGCATATCAGTTTAATGACCCTCTATTGCAACTTGGTGGACATGAGCAACAAGTCCAAAACTTTTTTTGTTTGGTAGTCTGACCTGAACCTTGATTGGATTGATGCAGGGATTGTCAGAGGGGTGGATATGAAGAAAGGCATATTCTATGTAATTACACCTATTTCCTTGGAACAGCTCCAACAAGTGGACACACTGCTCCAGGGACATGTTGAAATTCCAGAACAACTCCTGCAGGTGACTTAGCCTTTCTCTTTTGACATTTGTGAAGGAATCTGGACAGTTAAATTTTGCTCTGGTGTGCTTGAGTTTTTGGAGGGTTCGATTGAGAATGCTGTACATAATTTGGTTGCATCATTGAAACAGATTGATATGTAGATTTAGTTTAAGCAGCTTGAATTGCACTGTGTTGGTGTGTGATTGTAACTGCAATGACTTCTTTTGCAATTTCCTGCTTGGTGTAAAATGTTGGAGGTTGGGTGGTTGATATGGACTTGCAGGCAGAAGGCCACATTTCACCATACTTGTGCAGAGACTCAATAGCTATTGAAGGGACTGGGGCAGGTGTCATGAAGAGTAGCCACAAACAACCGGCTAGAAGGGTGGCATAGCTGTGACGGAGGTGTTACTGGTCTCACACACCACATGAACTTGCCTTAAGACATGCATTAGCCAAAGCCTATGGAACTACTCATTATCACACTATAACAGCAGCAACTCATGATATCCTGCGGTGTGTGTTGGAGTGGCCACAAAGTGCAGTCGGGTTATATAGTCAACTGGTCATCCTCTTTCACCTGGGTGGCTCAAATGCTAATGAGTTCAAGTCCTGGCAGTGGCCCTCTGCTGTTGACTTGATGTTGATATTAGCACAACTTGAGCTTGTATTGATTCAAAAACTACGGTAGGATTACTGGTAATTATGTAATTCTGCAATTGCTAATGCTAAGAATTGAACTCACAGTTTGGTTGGTGGTTCACTTGTGATGTCTCAATATATTCTTCTTGAGGGAAATGGGTTTTGTGTTTTGAGTCCCTTTTTGTTTTGCGGTGTCAAAGAACCCAAGGATTTGGTGATGGACACAATCCCTTTATTTATTTTGAATTGTTAAGCTTCCCCTATTTGGTTGTCTCCATCAATTTTCAAATTTTGGGTTGGGACCTAAATAGAACTTCAAATGTTGAAGACAAAACCCCTCCAGTCAGTCCTTTGTTGGCAATGAGGAGAAAAATGAGTTCAATTTCATTGTGCTTTTGAAAAAGAAAACCCATTAGAGGGTACATTTATTGGAAAAACACTTAACTATTGATGATTAAAGAAAAAAAAGATCGAAGCTTTCATACAATGAATCTTTTGGGCAGAAAATACATGAGATCCCACAAGAATTTTAGAATGAAACACCCCAAGTTATATAAAGACCAGGTATTTGAATGGGGCATATGATGAGTGGAAAGATATTACACATGGCAATGGTCTTGAATGCTTCAAAAAAAATTTCCTGTTGTGTTTGCCATGTAACTTATAGATCTATAGCACAATGTTACAAGTTGCAACCTTGCGTGTGCTACATTGCATTTGCATATGTTACAGAAATGTTTGACACCCACCATCAAAGATGATTCAAAGTTTGCATGCCTAGAAGTAGGAGTGCTGGGAGCACCTTGTGCTTGTTTGTTGAAAGTAGTAGGGAAATTCCTTGTTTGACATCTCAAGATTGAATTAAAGAGTAGGGTAACTCCAGAGGAGTGGGGAGTTCCTGAAATAACTGCCCCGAGGCAAGGCTATCTGCCAATCTTACTGAATTTACATGATCTTGATTCTGGAGTTGCCGACCCCAGAGATCTGGCTAGCAGAAAGTGGAAGGTGAACTGATATGCTTGTGTACATTCTGATGCTTCTCTACCCCTGATCTTCTGACTTTATGGCACTATGGTCAGTCGGTCAAGAATGTAGGCATTCATCATCACAGTCTCACATTCAGTTCAGTCCAATATTTCAAGGGAAAAAAATTGCAGGGGAAGAAGAGCATGCATTGCTTCAATCAATTTCACTTCAAATCTAGAGATAATTCCAACGTCCTTGGCTTTCACCTATGTGTGGCAATATTAGCATGTGGCAAAATTGGAGTCTACGTATATGAGGTGTGGCAATGTTGGGATGTGGCAAAATTGGAGTCTACGTGTATGGAATGGACTCCCTAGGTTTTCACTAGGCAATGAGTACCCTATCTATATTTTTCATACCCACAATCAATGCTGAAACTGAGTATCTATACCATCCAAAGTTCAGGAAAGGTATGCATCAATACATTTCACAACGTCTCCATGTGTATCGAACCTGCTCCAGCTCCTTCCCACTTAAGAACTCACATCATACAACACACCCTACACTTTTGTGCCGTATAGCTAGGCATGAAAACCAGTCTATGGTTTCATATTCAGTGCATGCCGTCTAGCATATGGCCTAAATATGTGGAGATTTTCTCACATGCTATGTGGCTTCAATTACATGGGGAAGTAAGTTTTCTTATGATGGAAGGTGTGTGTTTCAAGCATCTACAAGGAGATTAAAAGATACTGTTGGTGGTGTTCATGCTCTACTAGTTATTGATTGCTAAGGGTCTCTTTCCATTATGTTGCTGTCATTCCTTGTTATAGGGACAATTGCTTTCCATTGCAGAGCTGCTAATTTGTTCAAAATTTGTGATTAATCATGTTAGGAGCTTAGGGCACACATGTTCTCATGAAAAAATGACAAATATCATTTTATGATAAGTCATAGTTTGATTTACAATTCTCAAAGCTCTTGCAATTGGTCAATGCTCGAATGGTAGACTTATGAGATGATTATGAGCACATCTAGCTAGAAAAACATAATGGTAAATCATAATTTGATTCACAACTCTGAGAACTCTTGCAATTGGTCAATGCTTGATTGATAAAGCTATGAGATGATAGCGAGCATAACTAGTTGGAAAAACATAATGAAAAGCTGATGCGATGAGAACAACTTAATGGAAAGATGTTCTAAAACAAGGAGACATTGACAAAATCCTATGAAGAAGCTCATTGTTACCTTTCAACATCCCAACAAGGGAATTATTGCGTGTATCACATTCCAAAAAAGAGTAGCATTTGCACTTAGTAGCAAAGTGCCTTATGCCTTTCAATGAGGCAATAAGGCAGCTCAAATAAGCATATTCCTTTGTTTTTCAAGCTCCTAGAGAATGTGCCTTGTGAATGCAATTCTACTTCCTAACGAGTCATTAAGGCAACGTCGGTGACAAAGTAGGAGGCAAAAGGCACCTAAAGGGTGTGTTCCGTACTATAAAGGTTTGTAGGTAGGTTGTAAAGTAACATAGGTAGGTCAGAAATGGCTTAACCCCTAAACATTAGGGTAGAACAATTTGGTTCACTTTTCAATATATTTTGGTCTTTCTCCGACATTTAGGGATTAACGAATTTGAATCAATTGTGAAGACTCAAAGGCACTTTGGAACTAGCACTGGTAGACTTGTTGCGATCTTTACAGAACAGGCTTGCTGCATTCCATAGTAAAAATGGGTCCCATGAGAGAAATCGTGGTGGAAAACAAAGGACAACAAATCTAATCTCTCTGATGTTACTATGCATTATATGCTGCAATGTACCATTGAGTAGATGGTCCAAATTGAATGGTGCAGGACAAACCTCTGCACAAAAAAGATTAGGTTTGATAGTTGTGATGAGTTACATATATTTCATAAGGGTAAATACTTATCGATTTTGGTAGGTTTTCCAACCTTCTTAGGACATCTTTCCATTAGGTTGTTGTGATCACAGATTTTGTGATCAAAGCAACTTTGCACTATGTTTTTTCAAAAGCAATTGTGCTTGTACTCATCTCACAACTCTAATGATCAAGCAATGACCAATTGCAAGAGCTGCTGCAAGAGTTGTAATTCAAACTGTGACTCATCATATTGTCTTTTTTTTCATGAAAACATATGTCCCCAAAGTTCGTAACATATTCAATTACATATTTTCACCACAGTTGCAACCCTCCAATGGAAAGTGACTGTCCTTGCAACAAGCAAGAACAAGAAACAAGGCCCTATGTCAATGGCTTTCCATTAGGTTGTTGTCATCATAACACACTATGTGTGACTGTGATCATCACAGTAGCCTAATGGAAAGAGACCCTTAGATGGCAGAATTGGTTGGCTTTGTACCTACCTATATTACTTTACGACCTACATGTGAACCGTTATGTCAAGGAATATGCACAAAAGTCAAGCACATTCTCTAGTATGTAAAGGTCAATATTTGGTTGATTTCAGCAAGTTCTCTAGCCTTCTTAGATGGTAGAATCGACCACTTTCCTACCTACCTACTTGAATTTACAACCCACCTAAGGACCTTTATGCTAAGAAGAAATGTGTGATGACATTTGTAATTTTTCATGAGAACATATGTTCCCAGAGATTCTAAGATTATTTAATTACATAACTTTCACCAAAGTTGCAGCTTTCCAATGGAAAGTGACTGCTCGTGCAGCAAGAAACAAGGCCCCTAAGTCAATGGCTTTCCATTAGGTTGTTGTGAGATAACAACACACTCTGTGTGTAAATGTGATCAGAATAGCTGAACAGAAAGAGACCCTTTGATGGCAGAAATGGCCACTTTTGTACCTACCCTGCCTATAATACTTTTACAACCTTCCTGTGGACCATTATGCTAAAGAATCTGCCCATTGTGCACATTCTCTGGTATGTAAAGGTGGGTGTTTGGTCGAATTCAGCAGATTCTCCAGCCTTCTTTAGAATGGCAGAATCGGCAGCTTTGCTACCTACCTAGTTCAATTTACGACCTATCTACCTACCTACAGGCCTTTATGCTAAGGAATGTGCCCCCCTCCCTAGGGCACGTTCCCTAACTAGTACGTAAAAAATAGAACCAGCAAAATAGGTAGGTGTTTAACCGACAGGTAGAACCAGCAAAATAGGTAGGTGTTTAACCGACAGGTAGAACCAGCAAAATAGGTAGGTGTTTAACCGACAGGTAGAACCAAATAGGTAGGTATTTAACCGATAGGTAAAACCGACGACCGCATTGTGGCGTTGCTGCTGATGCCCAAGATAACGCGGCAACACTGTTGTCGGAAACAGCAGACAAAGAATAGAAGGGGAACAGACAGCGTCACAGGAGACAGGGGATGTGGGCTCAGCCCCGACAGCTGACAAGAGATTCTTTTTATTTTTCCAGCTGTCGTCGAAAGATCCGTCACAAGTAAATTGCCATTCCTTTTTTTTTTTACCTGTTTTTATCTTTTTACCGTTTACTGTTAGAGGAAGTAAACTGTAAACCTGTGTTTGTCAGTACAGAGCGGCAGTTATATTTCTAAAATAGAATATTCTGTTACAAATTTCCCTATTTTTTGGAGGAAAAAAACCGCCAAAAAATTTTTTAATTTTTTTTAAGTCACAAAAAATTTCCACAATTGCCTACAAACATGAAAGGGTGCTTAAGGTTTTCTACTTTCATATTTTTTAATATAGCCAATTTTGGCTAAATATACTTATGGACAATCACCACTTGAGCAACATCCCTATTTTTTTATTAAAAAAAAATTGGGTAGCAGTGTTGGGGCCCACCCACAATGTTTTTCTTATCAATTTTGTGATAAAGCCAAAGTGATGATCATCCATAGAAAGTTTTACCAAAATATGGCTACAACTTCTTTCTATATTTTTGGCTATTTACTTGAACCATGTGTAGAATTCTGGTAAATTTTTGAAAAAAATCTTGTGATTGAAAATCTCCAAAAATTGCTTCAATTTAGCATTTTCAATATTTATAAAAACAATTCGCGAGTGAAGGCCGCTTTGGGTTGGTGCCCAAGTGAAACATCTTTTCTTTTTGATTATTGAAAAGATCTTTCTTACACAATTTTGTAATTCTACAAGGTTTCAAACCTCGTATTAAGGAAGGTAGGTAGTTTGTTTGTTTGTTTTGTTTTGTCCCACATAGATCTTCCAACCCACAAGAAGGTCCTTAGTCGTGTTCTTTGTATTGTTGGAAACACCCTCAATGAGTGATGGTGCACAAAGATAATTTCATAATGTTTAGTCTTTAGACTTGCAATGCAATACATGAGTTATTGAATTTTGAGTATTGAACAATTAGAAATCCAATAAAAGTTTAAATAACAAAATTAGTGATTCGCTCTTGGTACCATTGTGAAGCCCTTACTTATGTTTATGGATGCATGGACATGGTTTCATAATTTTGAGACCTATGGCGTGGGAATAATCTATGTTTGAGTAATTTCTTTAATAGAAATTAAATAAAGATCAAATCAAAATTTTACAAGAAATTGGATTTCATACAAATGTGTATACTTTGTAAAAGTACATTACAATATGTGCTCAATGGAATTGCACATGATGTATGAAATCAAAACACGAGAAGTAATTTTGTCAGAAGATTATATTTCATTATCGACTCAATTGTTGCATGTTATTCTACAATCATCCACACAGAACAGATGTCAGCATACACACACACACACACACACACACACACACACATATTGGTGGACTATGTAGAGAATCAAGCTCCCAAAAAGTGCTATTGTTTTGGAATGAGCTCGACCTTGATTTGCATCGAGGTAAGGTGCATGTCAAGATGAGGCAAAACCAAACTAATATTTAGTATACCTATCAGAGCATCTCCAGTGGTGCTCAGTATGTGATTGTGCCAAATTATTTTTCACATCCAAGTTTAGTTATTTAACTTTTTTGCACATAAAACCCCACCCATAAAACCGAAACTTGCACAGCAAATAAGTGGGGGACTACTACCAGCAACCCACCTGGACCAATCATTTATGATGGGCCAATCAGAAACACTGACTGATCAATAGTCAGATCGTATTTATTACACTCTCTTCTGGAGGTGCGCAGCGTTGCTGTGCCTTTTACCAGACACCGTAAAATGTGCCTCATGCTGAGCCAAAAAGAATGATCTTGAGCCAAACCGGCATGTTCTGAGTTTCCTTCATCCAATTTTAGTGTGCAGGATCACATACTGAGCACCACTGGAGATGCTCTTAGTGGAGTTGAATTGGCAGACCCTGTACTGCAGCACTGCATGCATTACAGGTATCCATTGATGTAGGATTTGGGCATAAATTTTTGGCTCCAACTGAACGGAATATGTGTAAGTGACATCTGGAGCACTATGAGTGCATATGATGGATGGGCATGTTCCATATAAGTGCATGCATCTGGATGAGAAATGCTACATCCAATAAGGGAAGTTTTTAGTTGGAACTTTGAACTTGCCATAAACATTAGAATCATCAATTTCATGTTAAGCTACTTGTTTTGGCTGCTTTTACATTGTGTTTTGTCCATCGAGTGACTTGCAACTAGTAAAAAACTAGTGTTGGCCAATTTAATAACTGGTGGGTAGGTTTTTCTTTATGAAATTTTTTTTTGGGACCACATAGGTTATCAATATCAAAATCAAACAAAAATAATTAAGTGTTGAGTAGGTTATCAAAAAAAAAGGTGTTGAAACCAGTGATATTTTTTTCAATTTTCTGAGTTGTCTAATTGGCTAGCATCCCAAGAATGATTTAACATCAAATGGCAAAAGAGTTAAGAACCTGTCCAAATACCAACCAAACTAAAATCAGAGTCCAAATGTGGTGATTTTTTTTTTTTTAAATTTTGGTTAATTTTTCAGAAAAAATAGAAATAAATGGTACAAAATATCCCTCTTTTTCTTTTTTTTCATTTTGATGAGATTTCACACCAAGAAAACGCTGGTTGAACCTATATTTTTCAGGTTGAAAACTATGTGAAAATTCATCCAAATAAAAACATGGGTGGAGGTCTATGTTGGCTCTTGGGCATAGGAACTCTAACTTTTGTTCCCATGAGTTACCGTCAAACAACATAACCCACCCAAGGTGGATGCCCCTTCCCCTTCCCCCTAGACTGAATTTACTCATAATTCTTCGTACTTCTAAGGCCCCTTCACACTTTGGTGAGGGACCATAACCATGGGAATGTTGAGAGCCATCAAAACATATCCAAAGGCTATCTCTTGGAAATATAAAAATCATTTATGTGTGGGCCTGGGTTGTCAAGTGTAATTTAAAGTGAAAATAACTTTTATTGAGTACCAATATATTTTAATGGAGCCAAAAAAGGTAATTAATTTTTCCATCTTCCCCAACTCATTCCATTTTCATCCATAATCCAACTTTTTTACTATTATCAATGCGCATATCAACTAATGGGTCCTATCATTGGTTAAGATGAAAAGTAAAGTTAAAACATAATTCTAAAACATTTTACCCAACCTTGGGCAATGCAAAATCTACAATTTTGTAAAGTTGATTGTTCGAGAAAATAAATCAATAGTAAAGTGCTCCCCATCAATTTCAACCCCTATCACCTTTCAATTAATCTTCACTTGGAAGGTAGTTGTCATTTATCTATTAAGGAATTCAAAGGTACTTTGTTTATTTTGTTTGCCACATTGAGATTTTTAAAATCATAATCTCCCTTTGTCAAAATGGCCCAAATTTATGGTGTTGGAATTCTACTTTGTAAAACCAACATTTGTTGACTATAACAAACATCAATAACAACCTTAGATTCAAGGACCTATTGGAACTTTGCCACTTTGGATGCAAATCTCTTTTTCATTAGTGTGCTTAGTTTTCATGGTCACAAATTTACAATTGAACAAGTCTTTATTCACTTTACCCTTCTTTTTCTTAAATTTTTTATCATGTTATACGAGCTTAAATTGAAAATCATGTGAATTGATGTTCATGGATTGCAAACCTGAACTTACCTTTTCATTAGAAGTGTCATATTGCTTTAAAAAAAGCATGGCCAAAACAAACACTTTCAAATGGTGCCAATATGCCCAATTCTTCATAATTAACAATTTGTTTAAAGCAATTGTCATTGTAAACAAATTTTTGCTCTCATATTTCACATAACAAATAATTTTTATAATCAACTTTAAACAAAGTTTGCAATTTGCTGACAAGATTAATTCTAGTAATACCTTTTACTTCAAATAGACCAATTGTGACATGTTTTGGTTCCCAATGTAATGTTAAGAAACTAATCAAAAAGACAAAAGTATCAAGTGCACCTTTCCTCATCCAAAGATCAAATGTTGTAATGACAAAAATTAAAACATTGACATAAGTCAAAATAAACTTTTCAAGTGTGTGTTTCATCATACAATGTAATACTTCTTCAATTAGGATTCTATGTGATGGAAACACCAATAATAGGTCCCTTTGTAAGCCAAATCACTTCATTGATATGTTTTCAATTTTGCTTAGAAGAAATAACCCCTTCACAACAACTAGCACAAAATCATCAATGAAACTTTTTTGTTTTTCATATGATTTTTTATATGTTGTAGCTACTATTGGAAAATGTGGATATGGATCTTGGAGTTACCACTTTTTGAACCTTGGAACTTTGTTTTTCATAAGCATATTTTTAACATAATGTCATTGTACAATCTCATTAACATACATTTTTAAAATGTCAAAATGTTTAGTTTCATGATTTTTTTTTTATGGTTGAAGTTCCATTTTTAGTTTTATAAAAGATTAATCCTTTCCTACCTTGAGTTTTCGACCCCAAAACATGAACACCCAAAGTAATTGAATGACACAAAATACAACGAAAAACCTATTCTATTTCAATTGACCCATGTTCATCATCATGTTTGGTTTGAGAAAAAACCCAACGAGTAGACTTTTGATCTCACGATGTCACATGCATGAAAACCATGAAGACAAACCATGAAAAGATAAACTTTAGTAAGTTCAAATTCAAACATGAAACATAAAAACCCAAACAAAGCATAAGAGGTTAAAGACAAGAACATGAAGTGTGCAAAACAAAAATGCAATAAAATATTTATTCACATAAAATATGAAAATATAAACACAAAATTAATAAAACAAAATCATATTTCAAACTAATATTGAATAAATTGAATGTAATAAGGGATTCTACCATTATTTATACCCCTTTGGGGGGACCTAGTTTATGGAAGCTTCCATGGGGCTTTCCATATACCCACCAATCAAGAAATCTTCTTAAGAACCTTTTGAACTATAAATGACTTCTGAATTAATTAAAGATGAACCAAGAATGAACTATGATTGAATAATGAATGAATCAAAAGTAAACTATAACTAAACTATGAATTAATTATGAGTCAACTAAAATAAAATTAATGATGAATTAAGAAAACTATGAATGGATTAGGAATTAATTATAAATTATTTAAAAATGAATTATAGTTAATTATAAGTGAATCACAAGTTCATTATGAATGGAATATGAAGTCATGGATGGAAATCCATGTGAACAAATTTCATTCATCATCTAATCATGTTTGATGTTGACATCTATGACACACGGAACCCAAAATTTTGTTTATTGCTGTATGTCACTAATTATGTTACACACATGTACTTTTGTTGGAAAAGATATTGGAAACACACATTTTTATTTTTGTTATTGTTGTTGGGAATTTGGGATTTGTTGTTAACTAAATTAGAAACCTATGACTTATTACAATTTGACTTATTGATTGTTATTGGAAACCCATGAATTGTTACTACTAGAAATTGAAGACATGCTACTAGGTGAGCTTGAAACCTAGGACATGTTGCAATTTGAAATCTTGTTGTTGTTAAAAACTTGTGACTTGTTGTTGGATGAGTTGGAAACCTAGGATTTATTTTAATTCAACTCACTATTGTTCAAAACCTATGATGTGTTGTTGTTCACCCATTACTTGTTTGTCAACCTATTACACACCCACATACATAGAACACACACACAACCATAATAGGAATTGCTAGAAATTTACATGTTAACTAACATGTTCATGCTAGAACCCAAGGTTACACCCACACATTGGAAACTGGCAACTTGAACACCAAAAACACTAAAAACATTGAGCACGAACTTGAAGCATCCTAGAAACATGAATACCATTACACCCACACATTGAAAACTTGAGAATGAACTTGAAACACACTAGAAATTTGGTAACTTGGAGCACATTAGAAACTTGGAAACTTGGAAACTTGAGCATGAACTACTTGGAATGCATTGAAAACGTGAGCATGAAACTAAAAACTTGAACATAACATTGGAAATTAGGCACCTTGCACAATGATCCTTGTAAACAACGACAATAATTTTAAGCTTTAGGTGAGATTTATTCTAATAAAATTTACTCAAGTTTGACAAAATACCTGAATTTGGGTATGAGTATTTTTTAGATATATCTAGGGTTATGAAAAGCATATATTTTTTCAAATTTATATATATTTGAGTTATGCATTTGATTAAGGTATATTGATTTGAAAAAAATATGGTAAGATAAATGATATACATGCACAAGACTGCATGCTAAATCCTGCTCTAGGAGGACAGGGAGTTGCTCCCTTGGTGCTTAAGGTTTATAAGCATGTCCCTAGAGTTTCGAAAACAAAAACAAAAATACTCTTCTTGGGGTTTTTTGCAAGCTAAAGTTGGTTAGTTTCCACTAGATAAGGTACAAGAGGTGTAATTTGTGAGTTTTGAGTTAGAAGGGAATTGAATGCAAGTGCATTACTTGAAATCAAATAATATAGCCTTTTGCCATTTACATAACAATTACATGACATTTAAGAGATAATTGCAGTTAAATTTGGTTGCAATCTTGTGGCCTTTAAAAGGATTGTTGTTTCATGTCCAAGTTATGTGAAACTAAATCCTTGAAAGGGAATTTTGTTTCATGTCCAATCTATGGGACTCAGAATGTATGATGGAGTTTTGATACTATGTTTGAGTGAATAATCTTTAATGAAATTGGAAATACACTAAAATTATTAATAAGATCGTTGTGTCTTTGGGCCATAGTATGACCCTTTAAACCTTGTTTCATCCCCTATTTGAGTGCAGCTGGAAAGCGAGCTAAACTGGTTACTATGCAGTTATTTTTCTTTCATGTATAGCCAAAAAAAACTAGTGTTGGGTAGGTTTCAAATTTTTGTGAGAATTGTTGGTTTTGATATTTGCATAAAATTGTGAGAATTGGATTGGTTCTTTGATTAATTAATTTTCCAATTAATGAAAATCAACTAAGGTATTAATATGTATATTTTTAAACATTTAGCTAGTTTTCAAAGGATTTAGTTCTCGCAAATGTAAACACATTTGATTATTTACATCACTTTTCACAAACCAATTGCCAAATTTCATTTTCTTTTTACTAAAAAAATTTGCTGAAGGTTTAAACCATTGTTGACAAGTGATTTCTAAAATTTTAACTATTGGGTAATTTATTTTTTGAAAAATTTCAGGATCACATAGGTTATCAATAATCATAAAATGGATGTCAAGTGGATTATGAAAAAAGGTAATAATTGTTGACTATGCATAAGGGTAGGTTATCAAATAACTAATTAATAACTATTGGTTAACTTGCTGCTTATAGATTGATTACAAGGTATTTCATAAAATTAAAATGTCAAATTTTAAATTTTTTATTTGTTGTATTAGTGTTTAAAGATTGATAACCTACCTAGATGATAATTGAGCCATCTAAGTAGGTTATTAGATTTTGAAAATTCAATACTAAGTGATTATCAATTTAATAGGTTATTTAAAAATCAAGAATCAATTGGTCAGTTATTAATAACATGCTCAATACCTAGGTTGATAACTAGATCAAATCTCAATAATTAGCCAACACTTGTTTGAACCCAAAACTATTTTGTTTGTATCGTAATGATCATTAAATCACATGTCTACATGTAATAAGAGATTAGATTTTTCATTTTTAATTTAAAATTTACATATATCAAGATAGAAGATTTTGGAGTGTGTAAAACTTTAAATAAAAAAGTGTCCAACGAAGTATTCACACATATGGGCATCTTGTTTAAGAACAAAGACCTTTATAAATTCTTGGGAGGGCTTGGTTTCAATCCTCAATTGCAAATCGCCTACCTCAATTCAGCTTTTGACCTAACCTATGTCCACTAAACCATGGTCCTGAGAACCAAACCCTGGTGAGCATCTAATACCTTGCTTGGGTATCAAGAAACAAGGCATCACAAACACGCCGGCCCTGCCACTAGATAACATGTTGTACATCTACCTACTGTGTTCACACTCTGAACACCAAAACAATCTGTTCCAATCTAAATAGTCTGAACACTTTCACCAAAGAAACCGGTTCACCTAATGTGAAACTGATTCTAATAAGGTAAAACTTCCAAAAGTTGGATCCAATGTGATAGTCCCTGTCCCTCCTCACCTGCCCCAACAAACATTGTGATACTTGGCACCTAAGGTTGATACCTGGGTTGATACCCACCAAATTCTTTCCAAAAGATCCCAAATTCTTTTGCCCTGTGCTTTAGGCAAGTAGATACATTTAGATGGTTAGTACATAAGTAAGGGTTAGTGGCTTGTTAGTAGGCAGTATAAACGGAAACTGAACTAGCTAGTGTGGGCCGTTAGCTAGGGAATTGGATCCCAATGAAATTCAAATAACAAGTATGTGCACATATAATGTTTGAGATGGAAAAACATTTCCATTTCATCGTCCATCCATTAGGTTGCACTGGTGGCTCTTGATTATTCACTTTGGCCCTCAAAACTATGAACTAGGTAACTAGTGAGAGTGCGCAAGTTATTGGGATAGTTGAAGTGCTCATGACGAGTGAGTGTTGATACTATTCATCACAACAAGCGCACTCGAGACAGAACATTTGTACAAGAGCGTGAAGCTTACCGATTGTGGGACATAGAGGAGTGAGTTCTGAGATCCAGTCAACTAACAACCAAGAACATGCCAAAAAGAATTAGGAAGGTACCAAAATATCAGAAGGCAACAAGATACATGATATAACTGAGAAACTACACGTCCAATGACAGGCTGCCATGTTAATGAGACACTCGCTACAATTGGTTATGGTCACTAATCACAAAAAATTGTACCATTCCATTACTGAGCATTGCCAGTCCAACCCAACTCCCCACCACCATCAGTAAGTTTTTTGGAACATTGGACATGCCCCCAATGGAAACACCTCTTTGGATCCCCAGTTGCAAAATAGAAACTAATGTGCTCCTTTCACCTTTTCAGTTTATAGACATGGGAGTTGAACTTTGGGCAAACCACATGGGATAAAACTCAGGTGCTATTGGGAACATCTTGAGGAACACATTAAGAACTTGAGATTCCTTTGGGAACATAATGGGAACACATTGGGAGCAATGTGAAAAAAATCCCTCTCCCCTTGGCCCCTCAAAAAGAAAAAAAACTGGACCATTCATGAGTGCATGCTGAGCCTTCCCATTGGCTGCATGAAATTACGGTCGTAAATTTTCAGGTTCAGCAGGAATTAAATTATTTTTGAGAATTTCAAATCTTCTAGAAATTATCTGTTTGAAATGTTGAAATTTAAGGAAGTTACAAGGGAAGGCAAAATACAAAAATTGATTAAAATTAAAACCTAGGAGCTTTTTGCTTTGGGTCAATCTGCCAATGTGGAGTAGGTATCCAATAATTGACAAGATTTCTCTTTCCTATTGGTGCAAAAATTTCATAGTTTTGCCCAAAAAATAAAAATTAAAAAAATGCAAAAATGTGTTTTTTTTTAAAAGTTGGTTTTGTGATGTAGCCAAAGTGGCAACCATAGATGCCAAGATTCAACTAAATTTGGCTATAAACAAGATATGAAAATCTAAAAATCAAAACATCTTTTTATATGTTTAGCTACTAACTTGAATGATGCATAGAAATTTGGTGATTTTTCTTAAGCTTCTTTCAAATTTTTCACAATTGAAAATCACAAAAACCACTTGAAATTGGATGTGAATGGGATGGGAATTTTTGGAATTTTGGTGTTCCCAAATGTAATGTATTCCATCCGGTTCCTTCATGTTCCTACAAAGAAAAAAAGAAGTTAGGATTTGTGCCCCCAAGGTTGTTTTTACACAAAGCTTTTTTACATCTCATGTCCCAAAGGCCAAAATGATCGATAAAAGAAAATGGAACACATTTCAAAATTGATAATTTACAATTTGGATACATCCAAAAACATATAGTAAAAAATTTATGACAAGCCTACAAACTCAAATTAATTTTTATCATCCATCAATGACAAGAATAAATATTTATTAAAATATAATTTTGTAATTTCAAGGTCAATTTGGCACCATACCATTATATAATCTATTAAAAATGGTGCTATGTTGCCATTAGGTTCAAAAGGAGACATTTTTTTTTTAGGGTTGTTGACCTTTTGTGTATCCAAACAATGACCTAAAAATTAGGCATTGCTTCTTAATTTTTATTTTTGTTTCTTGTGATATTTGTTGGATATTTGTTGGGTATCACAAGAAAAAGAAAAACGGTTGCTAAGGCATTATGAAAATGAAAAGCTTACCTTTGTTTTTGTAAAGCTCAACAACCATGTTACACTTTGTAAGCATATCTCTAGATATACTACGAAAATTTTGGCTAAGTTTTATGCCATAGATGGCGTCTTTCCTTCAATCTATTGTTTTGAGGCATAGAAAGGAGGGTATTTGGTTACTTAACATTGTTACAATATTTTAAATGTGAACCTCTTCCTAGAATGCTCAAACAAATTTTCAACAATGAATTGTTGAAATAGTTTTAAATCATTTAGCTCCAAAGAAGGAAGAGAAATATATTAATATAAATAGCATGAAAAAGAAATTTTGATCGAAGTTGTGTGTACAAATTGCTTTGTATTTGGATAAAATGCATATTTTTAAATATATTTTTACATGTCCCAATACCAAAATAAGTGTTTTTGTAAAAGAAACATCAATGAAATTGAATTAAAATGATGGAAACTTATTAATTCTGGCAATTTCTCTTTTCTTTCGAAAAAAAGATTAGGAAACTTTTGGAATTTTTCATTTTTCTAGTGCAAATTTGACTATTTATTAAATTTTCTGAAAGAAATTACCAATTTTTATTTTTTATTTTTCAAAAAATTCACCATTATCTACAAGTTTTGCTAATTTCAAATTTATCACTAACAATAACAAGGTTGAAATTTTGAACAAAGAAATCAAAATAAAATAGGTAATAATTTTGGATTGTTATTACCAATTACACATTACAATCTGGGTATTTTTGCAATTTCAAATTTTCCCAAGATTTTTTGGAAATAATTTTCACCTATGAATATTCTTGTGGAAGTCAATAGATTTTTCAAGATGAAACTTAAGACAAGTTACATAATAAATTAATTTGGGCCTCTATATGGTGCTCTATACTATATCATTAACAATCAATTAACATATGATTAAAATATCAATTATATTTTCATTTGTTCCTTGAATCTTACAATATCAAAATAAATTTCATGAAAATGTAAATTTTTCATAAAATTACTTTCATTAATTTTGGAACACAAAATTCAATGTGCATGTTTTTAAAACATCGACAATTTTTATTTTATTTTGTATTGATTACATCAAGAAATTTATGAAACCAAAATCAATGTGAAAAGGAACAAAATTCTAAAAAGGATGAACCTTTTATTCAATGTGAAGAAGTAACCATTGATAAAAAAAAATTTCACTTTTATTTTTTTTTATGTTGTGTCATTGGTTAACATCCCAAGAACAAATTTAGCATTAAGTGAGTGATGATAAGTGTTTTGAACTTGTCTAAATAATTTTTAAAAAAATTTAAAAAAAATGTTATATGAAATGAAAATTAGAACCCAAATGTGATGAAAAGTTTTCAATTTTTTAATTTTTATTTCAAATTTTGTTAAAATTTTCAGAAAGTACAAGAATATTGCAATAGAATGTCCCCACTTGATAATTTTTAATAAAATTATGTTTTCATATGGTTTCCCAATAATTCATTATTATTTATTATGTCAATGTCAAAATTTCAATTTGAAAAAAATAAAAATAAAAATTATATATATATATATATATATATATATATGTGATGAGTGGAATAACATAATAATAATAATAAATAAATAGTAAACAAATAACAGGAATAACATAAATGGAATGGGGAGGGGATGGGATGGTATGGGATTGAATCTCCGCCGTTGATTTCGCCCTTTTGGTGGCCTTGTTCTTGTTGGTCTTGTTCTTCGCTGCTTCTTGTGACTCGCTTGTTCATAAATGCGTTTCGGCGGTACCGCGCTTTCCTGCTTCGCTTGCGTTGCTTGCGTTGCGTTGCGTTGCTTTGCTTTGGTTTTTGTAAATTTTTTGCTTCACATTTTGGAGCTCCGGGATTTCTTCTCTGTGTCTCTGGACACCCTTCTGTTCCTATCTGCTACTTGTTTATTGTCTATTCTTTCTTTCTTGGGGGTTCTCTCTCTCTCTCTCTCTCTCTCTCTCGGATTTTGGTTCAGAAACAGAAGAGTTCTCGTGCTTTGTTGGAAGCTCATTGTCTTTGTTTGTTTGTTTGTTTGTTTGTTGTTTGTTTAGCTTTTTTTTTTGTGTGTGTGGCTTTGGTGGAGTTGTGGCTGCTTTAGTGAAGTTTTCTTTCTTTTTGCGCGTGTCTGTCTGTCCTGCATTTTCTGGAGTGTCATTCGAAGTGGAAGAGGAAGAAGAAGAAGAAGAAGAAGAAAGAAAGGAGGAGGATTAATAAGAAGAAGAGGAGTTCTGGTTGGGTAGGTAATCAGTTTTTGAATCTCCTGTTTTGTCTTTCTTTTGTTTTGGGTTTTTTTTTTCCCCTGCTCCTCCGCAATTGGTTCCAACAGAAGTTTGTCTGTTGTGGTTCTCGAGTTTTCGAGGAACAAAAGCTTACCTATTCTTCTGCTTTCAGGATATAAAGATCATTGTATTCTTGAGGGTTGGTTCTCCCAGAATTAACAACTCGTTTTCCAACAACGGGTATTCTTTTTCGGTTCTTCAAACTGTCGGTATACAGTTGCGAGATCACTGACTGAGGTCGGAGGGATTTGGGTTCTTGTTTGAGGAAAGAAGAAGAAGACATTGAGTTTTTTTGGGGGCGGTGCTGCGACAGACAGACAGACAGAGCATTGAGGCGAGAAACAACTACGGGGACTTCGTAAATGCAAACCCATCGTCTCCGACATTCATTCCTCATACAATTGCAATAGTATTGAGCTGAGTGTCAGGTATAGCAGTTGCTTGAATCAGGCGTTCTCGTCCTTGAGGAGATTCGCATTCTCGGAAGACTAAGTTTTTCAAAGCAATTTGCAACTCTGGAGCTTGGACTGGAGCTTCTAGCAATGGGTGGGGGGGACGAAAGCCTCGAACTGGAGAAGCTGATGCGATCATTCAGTGGTGAGGACGATGTGGCAGTTTCGCAGCAGCATCTGTTTGTAGAGCCTCCATTGCGGGATGTTGATGCCTTGATGATGCAGCAACAGCAGCAGCAGGGGTTTTTCTCGAGATTTACAGATGATCTTCTCCATCCTCTGGTAGTGCCATCTCCCACAGCTCAATGGAAAAGCCTCATTTCCATGAATGCTACTGATCCCCTGGTATCTGGTGGCTTCTCTGGATCGGCAGCTTTTACTGCCACTTCCAATGGTTTCTTCTTGCAGCAGCAGCTTCAAAAGGACGACTTCTTGTTATCTTCCGACTCCTCGATCGCTGAATTAGCAAACGCTGCTGCGTGGAGCTGCTTCGGAGAGAATCAGATCACACCCAGAATTGAAAACTTTCCAGGAAACAATAACTCTCAGGTCCTCAACAACTGTGAGGCAATCCAGCAGGAGCTTCTGCTTACAACACCCATCTCCTCAGTTCCGAGCCCAAGAGGAAGAAATCAGGTCTCAACTCCTCCTCAAGATTTAAGTCATCATCATCATCATCAGCAGCCGCTGGGTGACACTGCTGACTTCCAAATGCGGTTCTCCTCCTCCTCCCCTTCTTTGCAGATGAACACACAGTTCCATTCCCCTTCTCCAACTGGCTCACTGTCTCCAGTCCTAACCTCTTCTCCATCTCCTTCTGCTACAACCCATGGATGCCGATCACCATCTCCAGCTCATCTTCCACTGGCAGCGGCCTCAGGAGGAGCTTCCACCCCCCTTCCCAGCACACCCAATTCCTCATTTTCTTCTGGCTCCTCCAGTGATGAAGGACCTGATGAGGATGATGCCTCAAAACTTGCAACCCTTGTTGATCCGTCTGCAAGCAGCACCCCTAAGAGGAAGATGCCAGACCCAGCTATGGACAAGAATGAAGAGATTGAATCCTCCCCAGAGCTCAAGAAACTGTAAGCTCCCAAGTTTTCCACAAACCGGATTTTTTGCCCCCTTGTATAACAAACAAAATGTCACAGATTCTTTCTTTCTTTGACTGTGGTTTCTTTCATGCCTACTGCTGCTCTGAGACAAAGCAACAACTTCTGAAGGTCTTGTTGTTGCAATGCTCATTTGACAATTTCTGCTCAGATGAGATTTGTTTGATGACACTTTGCAGATCTTCTTCAATCAAGACTGGCAAGAAAGGTGGTCCCAAAAGAGTTCGAGAACCTCGGTATGCCATCAAAACACGCAGCAAGATTGATGTCATGGACGATGGCTACAAATGGAGGAAATATGGACAGAAAGCTGTGAAGAACAGCCCTCACCCTCGGTCAGCAATCTCAACTTGTTTTGGTTGCTCTTTCTGATGCAGAAAACCTTACACACCCTTTGTGCTGTTTGTCTTCTTCTTCCGCATCTGTCTTTTTTTCTTAAAAAGCTTAATCAAGCCTTTGACGGTTTTCACCACCAGGGTTTTGAACAAGGGTTTTGGATATCTGCTGTTCCTGGTGCTTAGAGCAGCTCCATCCATGCTCAGTATGTAGCACTGCAACAGTTATTTTCACATCCAAGATTAATTATTTACTTTTTCCCAACCTCACCCATAAAACTAAAACTAGGACCACAAAAGGTGGGAGACTATTAAGAGCAACCCACCTAGACCAATCAAACCATCAAGCCAATCAACATTAGGTGTTAGGCATTGCTGTGCCTTTTGCCAGCCTCAGCATCCTGTGCAAAAATGCTGGTCAAAAACCATTTTGCTCAGCTGAACTGGCATGTTTTGACTTTTCTGGATACAAAATTTGCTGTACAGTGTACGGGTGGAGCTGCTCTTAGAGCATTACTAGGCAGGGTTCATGAAAGCTCATGAAACTCAAGCTGATCCTCAGAAGATCAATGACAATCTTGAGCATCTCTTGATAGGTGCACCTTAGATCTGTTGATGCTCTGAAACAAATCTATTGAAAAATGGATTGTCTGAAAACTGATTTGTTGGGATTGTGGGTGGTTCAGGAGCTACTACAGGTGCACAAATCAGAAGTGTCCAGTGAGGAAAAGGGTGGAGAGGTCAGCTGAGGATACAGGGCTTGTCATCACAACTTATGAGGGTACTCATACTCATGTGAACCCTCCAACAACAAACTCTAAAAATTCCAGCTCTGATGTTTATCCTCCAACTTCTCCACCACTGGCTGACACACAAGAAAATGGAGGTCCTGGTGCTGCAGCAGCAGCAGCAGCAGCGGTAGCATACCAACAACCTCCAACTTCAAGCTTTGGTCCTTTGACATCCCCTAATCCTGTTATCCCTACTGCATCCTGCGGCAGCTTTGACTTGACTGCACAAATTCAATCAGGAGCTCAGACAGATCATGCATCCACAGCATCAAAGAGCTTGACCTTACAAGCAGGCCAAGAGGTTCAGACTGGTGGCAATGTGCGTTGTCAATCTTTAAATCATCAAGTTCAATCCCAGAGTTTCTTGATAAGTCATCGAAGCTTGCAAGAGTTCAATCCTTCTTCTTCTGCTGTGCAAGGTCTTAGCAATGCTCTTCAACCCCAACAACTGCGGGGAGGAGCTCAAGACCAGATGCAAGCACAAAACAGTGGAGGTGAAATGCATAGAGCGGACAATTCTAGAGCTCAATGTATTGGAAGTGATTCAGATGTCAATCTTTTTGGAGCTTTCAAACTCCCAATCTGGACTTCCAATTATGAACAACCATCATCAGCTGCAACCAGAGGGGCATTGGAACAAGGGACCAACAATGATTCCCTGAGAGATAAGTCTTCTGTAAATGAAGGACTTTTAGAAGATATTGTCAGGTTTGGGGTGCGCTTGTAGTCTTGGAAAATCTATCTTCTGTCCAAAACAAGGTACATAACATTTCCCATTTTACCTTGCAGGTTAATAAGCCACTATAGTTTGCAAAATCAGGCTCCCACAGATGGGTTTTAGAAACTTGTGGGAATTGTTATAGGTTGCAAAATTGGGCTACCACAATTGGGTTTTAGAACTTGCCAGAAATTGTTGAGAGAAAATCTCATATCTTGTACACACATACATGTAAATTGTCAGTTTTGTAAAGGATGAGTAGAGTGCATACTCATCTACTAATCAATTCCACCTATTTTTTATTCAAGTTTACAAAATCATGTGCTACTTTTGTTTCATAAGCTTGAATCTTGAGAGTCATGTTCTATGCGTAGCTATTTGACCTTCAGTTTTCGAAGATCTTCCCTGCTTCTGCTTCTGGCTCACAAAATTGACGAGTACCCAGAAAACTAGATCATGGGCAACAGATTTCAAGTAGACATCTGTTGTAAATGCAACTTGTATAATGAATGGAATGGAACTCTTTTAAATTAAACAAATGCATATAACTGCCAATTCAATTCATTTGATTCTAGTTGTGCTTTACCTTTCTATGTTTGTATATTTGACTCCTTGAATTCAAGCAGCTACAACTGTGTCCATGGAAAAAAACTTCTCCTTGGAGACCTCCTCAGCAACATAACTACATATGGTGTCATTTTAAAAATTCCCTTCAACTGTGTTTTATTGCAGTCACACTCATTCTCAAACAAATTGAACAACCATAGAGGTCCAAAGGAGGGCTCAATTCAAGGTCCCATCACGGTGTTTCTATCTTATCTTCCTTTTGTGCTTGAAGTGCAGGCAAAAGTTCTGATGAAAGCAAGCAACTTTGTGCATGCACATCCTGGGTTCACTAGTAGTAGACATTGTCAAAAGTATTTAATATTCAATACAGGACATCAGGTTTTTAGAGTTGGTTATTTGTTGTTAGAATTCAATTCATTGTGAATGAGATTCAATCTTTTTCATGTTTGGTGGTTTATTCTCATGGTGGGTTCTACAATCTCAAAACTTTGTGCATGGTTTTATGTGTGTGATTTTGTTAGGCCCTGCCCATATAGGGACAGGACTTTGGCATTAGTTTTGTTGTTTTGATTTTTGCATTAATTTAGCTGGTTTCAAACTACAAGAAGTAGGTTTTATGAGTTAGTCAGTTTTAGACTCGAAGAACTTGGTTTTATGTTATTGGAAGTTAGGGTTAGGGTTTTTGTTAGGGTTTGGTCAGTTTAGGGTTAGATTGTTTTGGGGATGGTTAGAGGTACTGGCCATCCATTGTTTATTTTTAGAGTTTGCTTTGGAGTTTGTTGTTGTTGTATTTCATTTTGATGCCATTGTGATTGTTGCAAGCGATGATTTCTAGAACTGGTATGGAGTTTATTTATTGTTGTGTTTCATCACAATCTTCTTGTGGGCCATCGCGTCTATTGCAAGTGACGATTTCTGGAGCTGGTCTAGAGTTTCTTCTTCTTGTTGTTGCATTTCATTGCAATGTTCTTGTGTGCCATTGTGTTTGTTGCAAGTGGTGAGTTTTGGAGTTGGTCTCAAATTTGTTGTTGTTGCATTTTGTCATGGTGTTTTCATGTGCCATTGCTTTTGTTGCAAGTGGTGATTTCTGGAGGTGATTGGAAATGTGAATATTTGCCTTTGAGATTAGCTTTTTAACAACCATATGCATGTTAGATTTAATATTGTATGAAAATATTATGAGGAGTGGAACAAAGGGGGGTTGACTATCAAGTGTGAACATTAATTAAACATTTACATAATGTTTCTTCACATCTTATTATGGTAAGTTTTGATTCTTTCAAAATGTTTTGATATCTTTCAAATGGACACAAAGCATTAAATTATTTGATGAATTTCATTACATTATATTGAGCCACTTCAACTTGTTAGAATGTAATTACATAGTAATTCAATTCAAATGAATTTTATGAATTGCATATTTTCATGTAGAAAGATGTGTAAGAATTCCTCACAAAACCTTCTTAAGTTTTGTAACATAATTTTTTATTATTTAGGTGCAAAGTTTGAAATTTGGTGGGTAGGCGCGCCTTGTAATTAACTTTTCCAATAAGCTAATGCAAATTAGATTTGGATATAGTACATGATGGTAATGAGGGTTTAAGGTCTATTGTCAAGTTGGATATTCTGCTAATTCCTTAGAAATTAGTTCAGATAGGTGACAATTTAACATTAAATTCTAAAATTTGGAAAGTTTGAACTTTGAAAGTGTATCTATTAATTTCAATTTTAAATAAGTCATTTGGTTGGGTGGTTCAATTTGTTAACTTCGTCTTAATGGCAAGGTGGATTACTTAATTTGCACCATTTAATGCATCCTAGATTTCCTATAGTTATGGACTTCCATTGTGGTATAGTTTAATATTTAACATGTATTTATAGTTTTCTTTCCGTACATACTATAATGTGATCAATGTTTTGCCAATCTTTTAAAAACCTTTCACCCTCATGGGCCATATGTAAGTTGGAGATTTTTTGAAAAACTTTCTTAAATTAAGTGTTTAATGGGTATAAATATAAATAAAATTACCCATTCCCTTTAATTTGTTTAACACTAAATTTTAGTATGTTTTATTGTCATAACCTTATTTTGGTTTTGTTTTGTTTTTTTTTTGTAATGAAATCATATTGAATTCTTGTCTTACACATATCATGTTCTTGTTTTTTTTTGTGATTTGAATTTGAAATTAAGCCTATTCTTGTTCTCATCTTCGTTTAAGAAATTTTGTAAACTTCATTGTTTTGGTGCCCATGATGTTAAACAAAATACTTTTATTTTTAATAAATTAAAAACATAGTTAACATTCATGTTATTAAAATGAATTAACATATATATATAGCCAAAAAATTCCCATTATTGAATGAAAAAATATAACTATAATTTATATTTTTTTTCATGCAATATTCATTTTATTTCAAATAGTGTAACCAAAATTCATGAAAATTAACAATTCTTTTGCAAACAATATAGTGAAAATAAATTGTATAAACATGTACCTCATCAAATATATGTTTTCCATTTGTATGTTGAAAAAAGATTTTTTAACAAAACTATCAAATGTAAAATTTTCCATCACAAAATAAATAAACCTTGCAATTTCAAACATCAAAATTAAAAACCAAAAAAAAAAAATTTGTGATCAAAAATTTCAAATTTGAAACTATCCCATTGCAATTGATGAAAATAAATTAAAAACATCATAATCACAACTAATAACATCTTCTAATCAAATTCATCATAATTTAAATGATTTTAGAACAATGAATTAAAAAAAATTTATGATTTTTTAGAAAAAATAATATCAAATCAAACACCAAACCAATATACTTCCATTTTGAATAAACCAAAAACATATTTCAAATGGAAAAAAACTACAATTATAATTAGTATTTTTTTTTGCAATAAATTTGGAAATTAAAAATTAAAATTAAAAAAAATCAATTAATGAAACGTTTTATGTACACATTTATGTTCAAAAAAATTATATTTTCACATACACAACAAATTAAACATAATTATATATTTGTAAACCGACCTAAACATTTATTATATAGTAAATAATTCATAACATACTTAAGAACCATAAATGTTTTTAAAAACAATTATTTGCATACCTACAGAAGTTCCACACAAACCACCCAAAAATATATATTATATATTTAAATATTCATGTACATACCTATACATTTAACCAATGTGCCAAATAAATGGTTTAATATATATTTATGAACTATATATTTTTTTTTAAAAACACACAAATACATTTACATAAACACAAATAATAGAAAACACATGCATTCATCCTCACACAACTCAAAATAAACACCCACTTAAACAAAAATAAACAATTACATTCATGCCCATTGAAACAAAAATAAACACTTACATTCACACTCATTCAAACAAAAATAAACACTTACACTCACATTCACTCAAACAAAAATAAACACTTACACAAACAAAAATACACATTCACATCCACATAAATATTGGTTTCAAAATTTCCATATAAACCACACAACAAAATATCTATGACATACATGTCATATGCTTAAAACAAATATATTCATTATGTTATAAAATAATTTCAATTTTTTTTTTCAACACATTTTTACTTACTTAAAAAATTATTATTATAATATATATATATATATTCTTTGGAATGGTAAATATTCAAACCCCTTTTACCACATCAGGGTTTAACTGATATTGAAATTTATAGTTTAATTTGTTGTTTGGGTTTTAACATTTTTAACATTTTTAACATTTTGAACATTTTGATTTTTTTGAATTTTAATATTTTGTGTTTTCTAGTAATGTGAATATAATGCTCAAAATTAATTTTCATTATTCACATTTGAATTCAAAAATTAGTATTGATAATAAATTCAATTATTATTGACATTTTTGTTTTTTGTTTTTTTTTTGTGTTGAGATTTTGAAATCTTACTTAAGGTTATGGATGGATTTTTTTGTGCATGTGGCCTTTCCAATGTTTGTGGTGTTATTGATGCGTCACATATTTCATTTTCCCCCCAAAAGCTAGATCAATGTGTTAGTGTAATATCTATAGATTATTATTGTAGATAAGAAATTATAATTTTCTTGTTTTGTAAGCAATTTGTTACATGGACAAGTTGTTTTACAATGTATGTTGTTTGATTCTTAACAAAACAATAGATGACAATTAGTTTAAGATGTCGTTTATTTATCAATAATTTCAAACACAATTAATTTCAAAAGAGCTAGTTGTGATGGTTGAAAGTTTGAAGATAAAACCTTACTTATTTGGAAATGAAGGTTATACAAATCAAGGTACCTTTTATCTAATTGTCAACATAATTGAAAATTTGGATAAAACCATATTCAACTAATAAATGAATGTTGGTAAAGTTAAAATTGAAAATGTTTTTGAAAATTTAAAAAATAAGTTAAAAACCTTACATTGTATCAATGCACATGTTGATCAAATTTTCAAAATTATGATGGGTTGTTGTGTTCTCCATATGGGTGCATTAGATCTAATTTTTTTATATATTAGTCTGAAATTTGGACCACAAGTCTATGTATCCAAATTATATTACTTAATGAAATTTGGACCACATATCCATAAATAATTTATTAAGTAATGCCATTTGAAAAAATGAATTTAAAAAACTCAATTCTATTTTTAGATGAAAAATGCAAAAAATATTACATACATTCATTTTGAATATATAGATGCATCAAATTTGAAAATGTGGTCAATTGGTTTGAAATTTAAACCACAAATCCATAGTAAGTTTTTAAAATTAATGCAATTTGAAAAAATTAAATTAAATTTTAAAAAAAAATTCAACTTTGTTCTTAGATGAAAAAATGCAAAAAATCCCACATAAAACCCATTTTGTATATATAGGTGCATCAATTTTAAGATTTTTTTCCATTGATTCAATTTGGGACATAGACTCCTGTTGGCTGGCACAGAGGATTTCAACAGCAACGTCGCAGGGAGTCTTTTCTTCGTTTGTTGGATGTGTATTCTTTGTTTGGCAAGGTCTTCTGCCTTTGAACTTTAGTAGAGAGCACGACACGAAAGCTAAAAAGGAAATGAAGAAGGTTCTAGGCACAACAACAACGGCGATAGCGTCAAAGCAACCAACAAGCATGCAGTGTGTGAGGAGTTCAAGAAACCTAGCCAGTGTTCTGGAATCTTCTGTGGGAAGGAGCAAAGCGCAATAACATGAGTCCGGATAGTAATGTAAGCTCTGACGTTGCAGTGAGGATAGTGGCGATCGCAGCCCTGACTTTAGCAATAGTGGTGTTGCAAATTAAATTTTTTTTTTCTTTTGGAAAGTTTTTAGGGTTTTATACTTATGACGGTTTCAAGTTTTTAGGGTTTCAGTATTTGTAGCATCCCAAAGATTTTAAGGTGTTATAAATCTTAGGGTATTAAACTTTTAGGGTTTTCAAAATAATAACCTTTGAAGATTTTAGGCCTTTAAAACCCAGAGGAATTTAAAATCTTTAACGTTTAGGGTTTAAGGCTTCAAATTCTATTACTTTTGAAGTTTTCTAAAGTCTTAAGAATTTGAAGTTTCAAGTTTTTCAAGTTTTATAAGTAGGCAACATGTGTTTTTAAGGGTTTCAAAGTTTTAAATTTTATAATGATATCAGATTTTAGGGTTTTAAAAATAAACTAAAAATTTCAATGTTTTAGCGTTTTGAAAAACATTGATTTAGGGTTTAAAATTTGAAGAACTCTGCAATGGCGTTTGTTGTCACACCGCTGCTATGTCCTTTCACTGTAGCATTGGACATTTTCATGTTGAAAAAGGACATTGCTAAGACACACTGCAATAACGTCGAGCTTAACACCCCAGACAATGCACCCATGGCGATCTACCATGTAGCCCTGGTCGGGCACTGGCTAGTCATGGGCCTCAAGACCAACAACTCATTTATTGACGCACGGGTGTCCAAAATGGAAGTAGCCATCGAGAACATTGTGTCTCTCACAACCTCTGGCAACCTTGCGGTCAATCAGTTAATGGAACGCGAGGCGGCAACGGTTGTCACAGCCAAGGTTGCATCTACAAAAGAGCTTAAATGGGCCATGATGATGGCTAAGAACGTGCGCTAGGTGGTCAGCTGGGCTGTGGAGAGCCTAGCCGATGCGCTTAAACAAGAGGAATGCAAGCTCAACCTACGTTTCACAGGCTTTGAGGCCAAGGAGGGTGAAACCGAGAAAGAGAGCTGGTGCAGTGGCTCAACACAGGGCTGTTGTAAGGGCAAATGAGGTTATGCATTAAGGTTGTCGTCACCACACAGCAGCGGCTTGCGATTGCACGAGCCTCCGCCCCAACAGTAGGCACGCACCCCAATGCGATGCTATTCAAATTTGCAATGAGCGAAGACTATCAGGTCGTGTTGCAAGAGCGTAAGGGCCTGGCGGGGACCAAGTTGGGCCCGGACGAAGACCTCATGCCCACATAGTAGGCGTGCAAGTCGGAGTTGTGGCCATTGTTCAAAGAGGCCAAGGCGACAAGGCAAACGTGCCTTTTGGCATGCAACTGAGCTTTTCGTCGACGACATTCAAATTTGCCTGCCCTCCTAAGGGTGTGGGGACCAGAGAGACCTATGCGTAATATTATGGATCATGCATAGGGGTGGTGTAAATAAACTAGAAATGGGGGTGCAAATACTAGAGTTGTTTCAAGGTGTTGACCTCGTTTTATTAACTGAAACTTGGCAATTCCAAGGCCAAAATTTGCCACACATTCAAGGGTGTGACTCACTTGTAGTAGCGCGCACTATGTAGCTGGGAAAAACAAACGCGATAAAACATAGTGGGGGGGTTACTGCTTACTTTCGTAACCACCTTAGCCCAAACTTGTCACAGTGGAAAAAAGGAAATCACGATTCTTATCTATGGATACGGGTTAACAGGGGTGCTGCCCCTGACTTGTTTGTCTGCATGGTGTACGCTGTGCCTGTTGGCTCCAAACACAAGAACGAATCCTTGTTCAAAACTTGATAACAAATATTGTTGAAGTTCAAACTCTAGGGGGCATAGTATTATTGGGAAGGGATTTTGATGCGCGTATTGCAACGTTACTAAATAACATTAACACTAACGAGCTTTGTGAACTATTACAGGCACTTGAGCTTGTTGAGATTGAACAGCCAAGTGTTGTGGTTAAGCAATAAAACCGCAACGCTAGTGTTAACGGTTGGGGTCGTGAGCTCTTGGACTTATGTTGTGATGCTAGGTTACTTATCCTCAATGGTCGGACACCTGGTGACGAATCAAGGGAGTTCATTTGCTTGGCAAATGGGGGGTGTAACACTGTTGATTATATTGTTGGCTCACCTGTAGTTTGGCAAGCTACTACACACCTTGAGGTGATAATAAATGACACCCATTACTATGCGATGGGGGAAGACTCTGACCATAGGTCATTGCGCCTACGGTTGAAAATCAATTATAGTTTTGTTGAACCACAACATACGGTTATAACCAAAAAATTCTTACTTAGGTTTAAATATGATAAATCAAAAGCTGCAAAATATCAGCTTACCCTAACAACAAGTCTTAGAAATCCATGGGTTTGTTGATTTGATTGGGCATTTGGGGGCAAATGGGTTAGTTGACCTATTGCAACAATGCGTGGGTGTTGCAACAAAGTCTATTTTTGGTAGCAAACTTTCGGGAAAGAGTTACAGAGAGAAATACTGCCATAAACCTCGGTTTGATGCTGACTACTGTACAACGAAATGTGAGCTAAGGCTTTGGTTGAAAGCCAACCCTGATTCGCATGCCACTAAACATCAAGAAAATAAACTTTAAAAAATTATTAAAAAGGAAAAAAAAATTCTAGGAAACTGCAAGAGTTCAACATATGTGTGTTTGCCAAGGTGGATGCACTTTCATTTTGGAAAAAGTACCGGCCAAAGGCACCTGTTCTGGACAAAATCAGTGCAACCATGTTTTTGGAAGGCTTTCGCAGGCGAGTTGGCTAGTCTCCACCACCCATACGGTTATGAACTAGTCACTCGGCTTAGGTAACTAAACCTCCACCTAGCCACACCTTGAACATAGATATCACACTAGTTGAGCTACAACTAAAAAAACTACAAAGGAACAAGGCCGGTGATTTGGATGGTATGAAAGTTGAGTTCATTTTGGATGCGAGAGAGCTACTACACATGCCACTATTGACAACATTCAACTACATTCTAGCGGAAGGTTTTCCAGAATCCCTTTCCACTCGGGTGGTCCACGCACTTTTTAAAAGGGGTCATGCCTCCGAATTTGACAACTACAAGGGGATAATGGCTGTGTTGTTAAAAACGATCATCACAGATTTAAACGTTTAAACGTTTAAACGGTTTCTTTACGTTTAAACGCAATTTTTTCCATTTAGTATGAGTCAGGAAGGTCTACACCTTTAAATAGGACCCCCAAAGGCATTTTCGTGCCACGCAAGCCGGTGAACTTGGTGGGGGTGGGCTCTTGTGGCCAATTTGGGACGTTTCCCGTCGGCCACAGCGGATGTACTTGTCTTTCCTCAACAACCTCAAGCCCCTCATTGTCATTTGCATCCGCTTCACCCATGCCCAGCCCTAGGATGTTGCTCCACTCGAACAGGACATGGTCAATGATCGTAGTGCAACTGGCACTGTAGCAGGGCATTGCATCGTTTTTTTGTATGGGCATTTTTTTGGTACCGAAGGAGAATGTTTAAATGACAAAAAAACGTTTTTTCATTTAAACGTTTAAACGATACCTAACAACACTAATAATGGTTGGGCCTATCCCAACAAAGTCGTTTGCTATGATCCTTGACAAAAGGTTGAACAAGTGGGCTGAACAACATGGGTTGTGTGCCAAGGGTCAAGCTGGGTTTCGCAAAAATTATCGCACTGCTGACCAACTTTTCATATTACGAACTTTGATAAAACAAAGCAAGGCAAAGAAGAAGCCATTTTATTTTTGTTTTGTGGACTTCAAAAAGGCGTTCGATAATGTGCCGCGTGAAGTGTTGTGGTAGGTGTTGGCTGGGTGGAAGGACGCTTTTTGTGATGCCTGCAGGTGATGTATGCAAAGGATACCGTACGCATCAACCACCCAAGTGAGGGTGTCACCTCTAGCTTCAGGTGCCAATAAGGTGTGAAGCAAGGTTGTCCTCTCAGCCCCCTCCTGTTTGGGCTATATTTGGATGCCTTAAAGGGGCGCTTGGACAGTAAAAAATGTGATGCACCAGCCTTAGTAGATGTGCACGTATGGTTGTTGCTTTTTGCAGATGACCTTGTTCTAACGTCGGAATTAGAGGTGGGACTATAACAATAGTTAGACGCACTCCAACAATTTTGTGCTGAACGTGGACTTATAGTGAACGTGAAAAAACAAAAGTCATGGTGTTCAATTCTATTGACCCATGCCAAGAGTTTGTGTTTGAAGGTGACGTTATTAAACGTGTGCAGACTTTCAAATACTTGGGGATCTTGTTCGAGACCACCTCGAACCTAGATAGTGTAATGGAACATCTAGTAGCTATTAGTAAACGCTCGTTGTTTGCACTGAACCGTTGTTGTGCGGAGCTATGTATTATGGATGTTAAGTTACGTTATGACCTCTTCAACATGCTGGTGCATTCCACAATAAGCTATGCATGTGAAGTTTGGGTGGATTCCAAGAAAATAAAGGTTATTGAAGTAGTGTACTGAAGGTTCTTCAAGTCTTTGTTCGAGGTGCGAAAAACCACTAGCACGTCCATCGTGCTGGTAGAATTTGACAAATTCCCCTTTGAACACTTTGCATGGGGACAAACGTTGTTGTACTATAATTGTGTGAGCACAGTCACCAAATATCGCATCATGGGAAAGGCATGGGAAGCCTAGTTCGCTATGCTTGCTGCGGGAAAGAAATGTTGGGCCAGATTCGTGAAAAAATGGCTATTCCGGAATCAACCCCAGGAGGTGGTAGGTATTTTGCCTTCGATTCAACCACCATCGGAAATGGCACTTCAGCTTGCAACGACCTGTGCGCTCCAGTCAGGGACTGCTTAATCGTCACTGGGAACGGTGCCTGAGACTGCGCACATACATTTGACTTGTCTAGCAAGGGTAAAAGGTTGGGTGGAAAGCCAAGTACCTTAGTGCAACACGCCCAACATACGGGTGGGAGCTCGAGAGGTTGGGGCCCCGCCCCTTTTAGGTTTCCCCCACACAATGTTGAGTGTAAAAAGGGTGAAGGATAATATGCGCCTGGCTTTCATTGAAAAACTCTTTACCAACCGTGAGATTGGGACTAGCATATAGACAAGATACTTGCACTTCAAGGGTATGTCATACGAGAGCAAAAATTACTTGTGTGACATTAATTGTGTTCAGCTGCAAAAAGCTCTGGCCTAGTTTCGGTGTGGCAACATGCAGCTTGAGGTAGTGCTAAGTGCATGGAAGGGCGTGCCATATGTTGAGAAGTTTTGTCAAGGCTGCGATTTGGGGAAGGTAGAGGATGAAGAACATCTGCTCTTTGCCTGTCCAAATACATAGAAAGTTAGGGAACATTTTTGTTCGGCCTTGCCCCTCACCCACATGAGCACTCTTGTTGAGCTCATGCAAATTACGAACACAGTTGCCGTGGCCAAGTGTATGGCATGTTACCAGTACCAGAGGACAATTTGTCCTCCATGATCTACCTTTCGTCTAATGGACTTTCTAGTCCCAAACGGACGTAAAATTGTAAACAATAAACATATTCAAAATTTAGATCATAAGTTCATAATGAATTTTTTTACTAAAATTGTAACCCAATTTGTAAAATGAGAAGAAAATCAAATTTAAAAAAATTCAACTTTGTAAAAAAAAAGTTCAATTGAAAGAAACTTTTTAACATTGATGTGTCATGTTCTTTAAAAGAAAATTACACATTTCAAATATTTGAATTGTTTAAAAACATGTAAAATTTCTTTAAACATTTTGACAATTCTCAATTGAATTGCTTAAACTTGTGCATGAGATTTTAATTCAAGTTTTTGATTCGCAAATTCAAATTCCATTTGCTTGATCATTAATTTTTCATTCAATTCCATAATCAAAACTATTATTCTTCCTTCAAATTATAATTTGTATTTCTCAACATTAATAGAGCCTTTTACAAATTTATTCATGGCTTTTGTTAAATAATTGACATTCTTGTCAATGATCGTTTGCAAATGTTACTTTGTTGGACATGGTGAACAATTTGCCAAAAAAAAATTGGGTTAAGAGAAAGATTTGTACCTATATCTAATGTATTAACAATATCTCAAAAAATGGCATATCTTTTCCATTTTCATCATTTGATGACATAGGTGTGAATACTTGAACATTCAAAATTTCATATTCATCCTCTTCAATAACTTCCATAATGCCTTGATCAACTTTTTCAAATGCACTTTCTCCTTTAGTGAAACCTTTTGTAATACTTTATCATGTGTTCAAACCATGAAAATGTTGAATTGTTATCTCTAATTTGTACTTGCAACAAATTTTTTTGATGTTCATATTAACCTTTCATATTCTCAATTTTGTCCTTGATATGTTTTTTTTTGTAATGACACTTATTCAACAATTGGCAATGGTGCTCACTGTGAATGTGTGTTTGATGTTTAAATGACAAACAAGATTTGTTGAGACGCCTCCACTCCTCTTCATATATATTGAGGATGCTAACAAGAGCAATATCATTCCATCTCCCTTCGACATTTTGTCTCATCATTCATTGTTCTTCTTTCTTGTGGCATTGATTGACAATCAATAATTCTACCAATGGAGGTGCAATGACCATGGATGATGAAAATCTTTCATTAACTACAATAATTACCATCTCATCTTCCATTATAAAATGAGTCCGCATATAAGGCCTTCCGTCATCCTTGATTCTACAAAAAAATATATATATAGAAAATAAAAATAAGAATTGATCAAAAATACATTCAATACATACAAAGACAAAATCAAGAAAGCTAAAATAAAAGATCATTCCAAAATAAACCATAATATATACACATATGCAAATATTATAAATCAAAAAGAAAAAAAAAATTGATTATGAACTCTAATCTTAATACATATTTTTATATTAAGGATACATTTATATATTACATTTTACATCATACAAAGACAAATTCAAGAAAGCTAAAGCAAAAAATCAAAATAACCATAATGCATACACATACATAGTTTTTAAATCCAAAAATTGATGAAAATAACTTAAATTTAAAATACATACCACTGTAAGAAGTGCTGCTGGAGTTCCTAGTGTTGTAAAAAATTGAGATTCTAGACTTTCGAAAGTCTCAAATAGTATCCTACACAATTCATAACTATTTTTATTATGAAAAAAATTTATAATAAAAATTCCCTTTTTTTATCCTTGTTATTGTACCTTTCATATATGGGGTGCAGCTATAGCGGCTGGGCTGTCAGCTGCGGCCACGAGACTCCACCTCCATGCACAAGGGCTTCAGTGGTGGGCAAAGGGGGAGGTTGCTGCCAAAGCACCCCATTTGCCCCCTTAAGCTGTGCATGTGCCCAGCCTTTATGAGACTCATTGAAAATCTTGGCCAGATTTACAGCTCAATTGTGGTTGCAGAGGAAGCAATGCTGGAGTAGTGAATAGAATGTTGACCAAAACAAAAATCTGGTGACACTTAGAAGATATGGGTGATGTGCATCACAGATATGTCTTCATGAACTGCTCAATGTGGTATTCTCATTACCATGGAACAAACAAATATAAGTGACAACATGCCAGAACCCTGTCTGTTACTATGAAGAGGAGGTTGCAAGTTTTAGATGGATACATAAATGTTTGGGTTTGTGCACCCCTTGTTCAAATCAGAGAAGCATGTGTCAAAAAGCTCCAAGTTCCTGTCAAAAGCTCCTTGCACTTACTTAGCACATCTTTTGCATGTGGCCACACTATGCATTGCCTGGCACCACATGCAAAAAAACATGCAACTCTTCAAAACAAATCAAGGCACCTATTTGAACAATCTCATGACCCACAATAGAATTTCACACCCAGGCAAGCTTATGAGGACTGTTTGCCATTTCAGTGCCAGTTTACTGAAAAGAACTCCTCAAAAAAAATTCAATGCTTTCATTCTAACAATCTTGTTAGCTGTACATACGATTATTTCCACCTCTAGTCACAAGGCTATTTCACAAGACCATGTATATGTATATTTTCTACAGTAATAGTATACCGCGCATCTATACCATGCATGTAATGATAGTCAGCAGAGTTGGCAGATTTTGCAGTAATATTTAGTTATTTCAAAAAATGAGTCCAGCAGCCACAATTTGAATGTTTCAAGACTTCAACTGTTTCAAAAACTAGCCCCACAAAAGTGGTTTGCATAAAACCCTTAATTGGTTTGTGTTACAAGAAGAAATCTAAGTCTTTTTTTTGCCGATTGCATATATAACAGCATCTAGAAAAAACCCTAAACCCTAAACTTCTTAATAAAGCATGGTGTGTCCTACTCAATTAAGAGCAAATTTATGCATCATCACCCCATGGACACCTTATTTTGAAAGCAAGGGGCAAATAATGATGGATAAGTTCATCAACCTCCTCGTCCATTCAAGACCAAATTCCAACTCATAGAACCTTTTAATATTCAAATTTGGCCTATACTTTTGAGTTGAGGCAATGATCCAAAATAAAACCTTTAAGTGCAAAGTATTTTCCATGTTCCATGGTTCTTCATCTATCTGTAAAAAAATAAACAAAGAAGAAAGAGGATAGAAAGGTCTGAGCTAGTATACAAAGTTGAGAAACAGGCCTGGACAATGGAGATGTTTGTTGCCATGGTTGATCTGAATGACTCAGAGTCTGTAAGATGCCTCTTTAGATGGAGTCTGCATTTACAAAGGCTAACATATCACAAGTTGCTTTGTTCCCATGGGGAGGGATCTCATGTACAAACCTCCTGATACCAAGTTCATGCTTCCAAGAAAAGCCAGAGACCAGCATACAAATGTTCCTGAAACAAACAAATCTAGAGAAACCTATCCACAGAACCTACCCTGGAGTGCATGCAATTGGACTAGATTTCCAAAGACACCTGTTGACAACAAGTCCTTCCTATAATAGAACGAACTCTGAGCTTTACCGCCTTCCCCTTTCAACATTGTATGGTTGGTTATGTGCGTATGGATGTTCTTGGAACTGTTGGAAAGCCATATTCATCTGCAGCCTGTTTACCATTCACAGTTTGCCCATGTTAGTGCCCTATTGCTTGCACTCAGCCCAGACTTATTTTTCTCTCCTCTTTTGTGCAGATTTAATCTCCTAACTGCACATCACCTTTTAATTGTCTTCCCTATTTTCCCACTTCATGCACATTCAGATTTTGGTCTGATTTTTACATAACAAAAGCAATCATGAACTGCATTCAGCAACACACAAAGATCAGAAACAGCACTTCAAGTTGCTCCAACTTAAAAAGCATTCCTTGAGGCCATGTGGAAACATGAGCATTCAAGCAACTAAACAATCCAAAGCACTTGTATCTTTTCCCCAATTAGTTAATAAAATTAATGGCAGGTTAGTTGACCAAGTAATATGCCAAGAGAACATGAAGTGGGGCAGGTTAGTTGTGACCCTGCTTTAACTCTTACCTGTCCCTCCCATTTCCTGAGGACTTAATCTAAGCAGGCAAATTGCATACAAAGTTCATACTGCAGAGTTCTAGAATTTTGTGGATGGCAACTGATGACAAGCACCACTGAACACTTCATCATCTAGAGAGCAGTCTTCAATTTCTTGCTTATTTGGAGCATGTGGGCATGATGCAAGAAAACAGGGAGTCCCCAAAGCTGCAACTGAGTTCTTAAAGATACCTGTGGATTGGCTTGGGCAGATGCTGCCTGACCAGAGGGTGCTGCAGGTAACTGCATATCTGAATCCAGTTCAGGCTCTTTGTCAGGTAGCAAGTAGGAGGGCACATCTGATTCTGTCTCTAATCCCATGTCTGCTTCCAAGGACTCCAGTTCTGTTGCAAGTCCACACACCACCCCATCAGTAAATATACTAGTTAGGTTTATTTTTCAGTTACAACTGCATAAGAGGATAAAGTAGTCACCAGAGAGGCATGACCATTTCAACAGTGCATGGTCCTATCTGAACTCTGGAAATGTCTTCATATTGCAAATACTGGAGTGCACAAGGCATATGGTGTGCAAAGAGAGGAAGTGAAGAGTCTGTTGCAGTAACTGGGATACATGCACAAGAACCAATTAAAAAACTGAGAGAGGAAGTTGAAGTAAAATCTCACCACCCATAAGTTCCTCTTCATCAAGGTCATCAGGCACATTGTAACTGCGGCCCAGTGTCTCTTGAATTTCTGAGCTGTAATCAACTAAATCCATCATCTCATCTTGCATTTTCTGTAACTCCACACATCACAAGCATCATTGGTCAGTCTCCTCTCTCTGTACCACTTGTGAGCGGAAATGCACATTCAGAACTTTTGGGTCTTTCAACCACATCACCCATAACCTTGGTTGCTCTCCCCCAGCACAACACTGAAGGTTCCATCACTGCAGGCATTGTAAACAGTACCAACCTCTCCACTGACTGGAGTCTCAAGCTCACTCTTGAGCAGTGGTTTCCAGGGCAACCAACTCCAAATGTTCTCTCACAGACCCTCACTGAACATATCCAGATTTGCAGTATCTAATTATCAGGCCTAATCTCCACTGCTTTCTCTCTACACAAGATTGAGAAAGTGTGTCACTGCAGAAAGTGTTAACATACCAAGCTCTCTCTAATAGGTATCTGGGTCTCAAGCTCAGTTTCAAGCAGCCTTTACTACTGCAACTGCTTCACCACATTCTCTTGCAACTGAGACAAGGTTAGGTGTGAAGCTAGAGGACAAGGAACATACATCAATGTCATCAATCTTAAGGGTCTTCATCGTGCCCTTCAAGTCCTTGTTTGCAGCTTTCATTGCTGACATCTACATTAGTCAGCACCCAAGAAGAAGCAGTTAGAAACCACATTTGACATTGGTTACAACTCTTTTGCTGTCTCAAAACCAAGGCCAAATTACTACCACTGGACCTAAAAAAATGTACCTATCATATATTGTGACTACAAATTTCTTTTGCTGTCCATCTGAAAACTAAGGTCCAGCTACCACTTGACCTAAAAACTTATCAGATGATACACATTACAAATAGGGTGGGACTAAATAACACAAAACTCCATCCCACGAGTTCACCAAATAAGTTTCTAGGTGCTGGAACAACAGAAGCAGCTGTGATCCTAGAATGAATTACAGAATAGCACACTGCTTGATGCACAATGTGTATCATTATGAACAGTAATCACATCAACTGACAGAGAAGAAGAGAATCTAAAAGAGAAGTGGAGGGTAGTAACTGTTTGTTGGGCATCCTTGATACCCTCAGTTGCAAATGCAACTTGCTCCAAATTGAACGTCTGACTGTAAAGCTGATCCCGTTGGCCTTCATACCTGATTTTAAAAACCATTAAAAACCACAGCTCAATCTCCTTCCAGTAGCACATGATGATATAATCTGATTCTGAGACAAAAGATGACACCATCTGATCTTCAAGACAAGTCTTTCACTCTATAGATTGATCCAACCTCAACAAAATTCAGGAAGTGCTTTCAATCACAAAACCCTAATGTAGATCAGTCCAACCTCAACAACATTCAGGAAGTGCTTTCAATTGCAAAACTCTAATGTAGATTGATACAACCTCAAGAAAATTCAGGAAGCACTATCAATTGCAAAAACCTAATTATTCAGTAAGGCGCTCTGAATGTTTTATTAGCACCATCCGCCAACCCTTTCCCGTAGCCATTGCACTCTCCCAAACTGTCAGAGTTGTTGTGGTGGTTTCTCTACCATGTTTTATCAGATTCAGGAGGTCACATATGATGCCATTAATCTGTTTCTTTCTTTCTTTCTTGCTGCTTGAGGAGGAGCTCAAATGAGGGTTAAGGGTCGGGATGAGAGAGAGACATGTGCTAAGCGCTGCTTGCTTGCTTCCTTACATTTTCTTCTGCTTCAGGAGGCGCATGGCTCGAGCTTTAACGGCCTCCTGTGCAGGTCCTGGCCTCGTCCTTTTGATCTGCTCCTTGTACTTGAAAAGCTCAGCATCCAGCTTCTTTATTTTCTCGTCCACAGTGTCTCCCCTCTTGTTCATCTGTACAACAACAACAACAACATCATCATACAAGCATGTTTGCAGACCTCGGCTATTATATGTATCTCGTCGCTTTCCATCCCCTTCCCCTAGGTCTTGCGCCCCCTCTTGTTTATCCGCACATCGAGCTTCTTGGCCTTTACCTCCGAGAAATTAGAAACAAAAATAGCTGCAGCAGCAGCAGGCTTATGGTTTGCACAAAACCAAAACAGGAAGAAGAAGAACAAGGATAAGAAACTAACCCGTTCCGTGGCCTCCTCCACGGTCGGAGCAGGAGTCTTATCCTTCTTCGCACCGAAGACACGCTTCATCGCTACTAGGTACTCACTCACTCACTCCCGAGGGCCGCCAAAACAATTCCTCTCGGACACGAGAGTCGTCTTCGAACCACGAGAAAGATATAACTACCTCGCTTCCTCTCTCTGTCTCTCTGTCTTTCACTGCTACAAACAATAGCACCGCGCACGCCGCGAGTCGTTCGGAAAACACGAGTGTTTCTCAACGAAAAGCTTTCCGTCTCATATCCGGAACAATAGTTCTGGCATCCGCCGCAACGCAAACGTTGCTCACAACGACAGTTTGTTTGTCTCTGGAGCTTTCAAACTTAATGTACCCCGTTTTTTTTCCCTTCTTGTTTCTCACAACCACAGTTTGTTTGTCTCCGGAGTTTTGACATGGCTGCTTGTCGTCACTCACCGCCATTCATGATGAATGGGCATGGTCTGATACTTTGTTAGAGACACTCTCATAAAAAGGGTTATCACCACAATCAGTCATTCATTCATTCTTTCTTTCTCTCTTTCTTCTTCTGTTGGTTTTGGTTTTGGTTTTGCTGGAAGTACTGACAGAATGGGTTGCATTCAAAGAGTTGGGGGAGTGCTTTTTTCTCTGCAATCTCATAGATATATTATATGTTCACATGTTTGTTGTAGTGGACCTGTAAAAATCTTGCTGCCTCTATGCTGTGTGTGCAAGGATGTATATTCAACAAGCCAAATGATTTGAGGACATGTTGCAGAGGTTTGAGAGAGGTTGTTGGTCCACTGCAATCTAAAATCCAACCTTTTCGCTCATTCATTCATTCATTCTTTCTTCTTGTGTTAGTTTTGGTTTTGGTGGAAGTACTGACAGATGAGTTGCATTCAAAGAGTTGGGGGTGTGTTTTTCTCTCTGCAATCTCATAGATAGATACATTATATGTTCACATGGTTGTTGCAGTAAACCTGTAAAACTGTTGCTGCCTCTATGCTGTGTGTGCAAGGATATATTCAGCAAGCCAAATGATTTGAGGAACATGTTGCAGAGGTTTGAGAGAGGTTGTTGGTCCACTGCAATCCAAACTCCAACCTTTTTGCTCATTCATTCATTCATTCTTCTTGTGTTAGTTTTGGTTTTGCTGGAAGTACTGACAGATGGGTTGCATTCAAAGAGTTGGGGGAGTGTTTTTCTCTCTGCAATCTCATGTGCTGCCTCTATGCTGTGTGTGCAAAGGATATATTCAACAAGCCAAATGATTTGGGGAACATGTTGCAGAGGTTTGAGAGAGGTTGTTGGTCCACTGCAATCCAAACTCCAACCTTTTTACTTTGAGATCCTACCTCCAATTAGTAGTAGTAGTAGTAGCTTGAGCTGCTTTTCTAGTGAAGCTCATTCCACAACACTAGATGAATTTTCTACCTGAAGAGAATTGATTCAGTTTGATATAGACCAGCTAGCTTACATCACAAACTTTCTATCCAATGATTCAATAATAGAAATTGTGTGGAATTCATTTTTCATAAGTTCGTAACATTCACACAAGCATAAATCATGTGTCTGAAACTTGTATGAAACTTCAATGAGAGATTTTTCAATGGAAAAATTGCATAGAACTTTTGTTGTGATATAAGGTGGCAGGATTTGTGAATTGCCTAGTACCATAGACCCAGTTCACATTTCTCCTACCTCAAGAGAAGCTTCACTTCTACGAGTTCAGAGTGCCAAAATACTTTTGTTTGATATTTCTTTCTAGAAACCTAAAGAACCTATAACTTGCAGGCAAACACGTGACCTGTGTTTTCTTCTACCTCAAGAGAAGCTCACTTCAAGGAGTGAGTCAGGGTTGTCAAAATGTTTTTGTTTGATGCTTCTAAGAGCCTAAAGAAGCTATATAACTTGCAGCCAACTACACGACCCGTGTTCAGTGTGCATGTTAATCTAGAAAAGGCAACAAATCTAACAGATGTAAGCTCCAATGATGATGACATTAAGAGCCTCATATGTGCAATTTATATACTATCATGTTGGCAGTTTGAGAAATGCAAAGCTCAACACTAGGAAAAAGTAACTTCAATCAGCACATGTTCCTTGTCTGCATGCATGACAAATGCATAAGTGAAGAAGATATGTATCCATGAGCTCCTTCACAATTTTTCTTAAAGGTTCCATGCTTTTTCTCTCTATGATGATGCAATTTTGCAGTTAAGCAAGTGTTCAGCTATCTTCAGCATTGAACTTATTTTGCAGCATGCCAAAAAAAAATTGTTCCTATCAACAAAAATGGGAATGGTAAGAGAGGGCCATGTTCACAAAAAACACAATACAGAAACATTTAATAGACTCGGCCCATTCCTTGCAACTAGCAAAAAATGAATTCCTGCCTTCTTTTGCATATGCTATGGCAAGAGGATAAGATAACGGGGATATTAGTGAACTCTATTCATTGCGGTACTTCATTGTGTTCACATCAAAACCGGGCATGTCAAATGACATTGAAAACTTCTCCACATCCACCTTCAGATCTGCAATGTCCTTATTGCCTTCGACCCCTTTGTTGAAATCTTTCAGCAGCTTGCCATACTCTTTCTGAATCCTCAAGGTGATTTGCACTGCACGATCCAGGAATTCAGCAATCTGCTCAAAATCCTTCTCCTTCAAACCTCTTGAAGTCATTGCTGGGGTACCTGTAAAAAAGTCAATGGTGCATAGAGGATCTATTAGAACCACCAGTTTTCTTGAACAAAACAGTAATCTTGGTTTCCACAGCTACCAGTGGTGAAAACATGAACAAGAAGACTACCACTTACCAATACGCACACCACCCGGAGAAAGGGCACTGCTGTCTCCAAACACCGCATTCTTGTTCAACGTAATATGAGCAAGTTCACAAATTTTCTCCACCTTGTTGCCTGGAAATCCATTCAAGAGACAAATCAGCTCTCCAACATTTGAGCAGATTTACCTAGCTGAGCAGTAAAAACGACCCAACCCAAAGCATCCCTAGTAACAAGGTGATGCCATCACATCCAACAAAGATATATCCTCAAGAGTGGAGTGCATACATCACTACTCTACAGGCAGAGGGACAAAATCATACCAGTGAGGCCAAGTGGACGTAGATCCCAAAGAACAAGATGGTTCTCAGTACCATCAGTTACAAGCTTATATCCCTTCTTCATCAGGCCATCTCCAATAGCTACAGCATTTGCCTTCACTTGCTTGGCATAAGCCTTAAACTGGGGAGTGTCAACTTGCTTCAAGGCCACCGCCAAGGCAGCAATTTGGTGATTATGAGGACCACCTTGCAGGGATGGGAACACAGCAAAGTTGATCTTGTCCTCATAGTCATACACAGCTCCATCAGCTTGTCCCTTCTTTGCTGGCTTAGGTCCTTTCCGGTAGAAGATCATACCAGCTCTTGGGCCCCTCAAACTCTTGTGGGTGGTGGTGGAAACTACATCACAGTACTCAAATGGTTGATTTGCTTCCTGCAGCAACCAGAAATCTTATGTATGAGCAAAGCAAAGAACTATCAACAAGATTTCAAGATTCCTACATCATAGATATTTGGATGAGCGAGTCTCATTGGATCTGATCGTGTGAATATGCAATCTGCAAAGGCCAACTGTTATGAACAAAAAGGAGCAGTAAGAAACTGAAAAAATAAATTCACACATACAATAATATGCCATCAATATCACTTCAGGAACACTGTATAGTAGTTAGGTTCATGACAAAAACAAGATCTGCGAACAACACAGCATTCCTTACAAAAGACTCCAACAACATGTCCACCAGATAACAATGATAGTTATTCGTCCAGATAAGGAACTGACAGGAAAGTGATGGAGTATCAGTAATGCATAGACAAGATCCACAAATCCTTGCGGACAAGTCCGTGCACTTCTTGCTGCACTTTTGGAATGATTCTACAGAATGACGGAGGTTCGACGACCGAAGCATGCAAGTGTCCATTGATATGGACCACTTTTATGGACCACTTCGTGTGCAAAGCGCTCACCATAGACATTGCAGATGTTGTAGATGCTGTTGCCTGACGTCTCAACAGACTTGTTTTGATTACAAGACACAAAGAAATGTCACAGGTAGTACCACCATGTTCTCACGTGAAAAGAAGAAGCCCAAGCAGAAACCTACTACTTACATGCTGCTGGTATCATCACGATGCAGCAACCGCGACCAGCACAAAGGACAACACCGAGAAACACTCGAGAACAGACAGAAGAATAGCGAGGAAGAAGAGGCGAACAGAAGAAGAAGAAAAAGAAGAAGAAGAAGAAGAGGAGCGGTGTTGTGAAACCTGAGCAGCCACAAGACCACTGATATGAGCCATATCGCACATGAGCAAGGATCCGCACTTGTCAGCAATGGTCCTCATGCGAGCGAAATCCCAGTCTCTGGGATACGCACTTCCACCGGAGATAATCATCTTCGGCCGGAAATCCAAAGCCTTCTCCTCCAACTTGTCGTAATCAATGAAGCCAGTCTTGTAATCCACCTTGTACGGCAAGCTCTCGAAAAAGATAGAAGTGGCGGAAATCTTCTTGCCGCCGGAGGTGTAGTAACCATGCGTGAGATGACCACCAGAAGGCAAATCCAATCCCATGATTCGATCATGAGGCTGCAACAACGCAGTGTAAACTGCGAAGTTGGCTGGAGATCCGGAATACGGCTGCACGTTAACGCCCCATTTGGAAGCATCCAGATGAAACGCCTTGAGCGCTCTTTCCTTGCACAGATTCTCGATCTGGTCGATGAACTCGTTCGCGCCATAGTAACGAGCGCCTGGAAGACCTTCCGAGTACTTATTAGTGAGCGCACTTCCCAGAGCTTCGATCACTGCTTGCGACGTGAAATTCTCGGAAGCGATAAGCTCAATCCCCCTACATTGCCGCACTTTCTCCCTCTCAATCAGATTAAAGATCTCCTCATCTACCACTTCCAGCGGCTCATTTCCCCACTCCTTCACAGAAGAAGAAGAATCCACAACTTCTTCTCCCATACTTCTTGTTCTTCCAAATTCCCTCTCTCTCTCTCTCTCTCTCTCTTCTCTTTGCAACAACGCCTACAGAAACACAACACAAAACGCAAAAGAGACAGAAAAAACTACTTATTCTTCTTTTTCCAAATTCTTCAACTAACTCTCTCTTTCTCTCTCTCTCTCTCTCTCTCTCTCTCTTTCTCTCTTTGCAACAACGCCTACAGAAACACAACACAAAATGCAAAAGAGTCAGAAATTTTGAGGACTTCAAGCGGACGTGCGCGCGCGCACACACACAACACAACTTGCGATGTGTGTGACACTAGTTAGTAGGTAGTCTTTTAGTACGTAGTACGTACCTCTCTTTAACCTCTGTCTGGTAAACACACAAGGGTTATCTTACCAGAGTAAACGACAATGTAGTACTTACCTTGGCAGCTTCCAGAATGTAATACTTACACACTGGTTTTTCTTTTTTTTTTTTCAGTATTTAACTCTTCCTCCTTTTTTTTTTTTTTTTTTTTTTTTCGCCTAATTTCTTTATTGAAAAAATGAATTAAACAAAAACGAAACACGAAAATTTTCTGATTTTTAGGGACTTTTTCGCCATTTCTCGAAATGAAAATAATTAAATTAATCACATTTAGAGAC
>Ga0116231_10000817_pt1 | contig 59183 bp, 48 predicted proteins | sample S1TSphgellanicum_2_FD_89695 | JGI IMG/M metagenome (GOLD analysis project Ga0116231, IMG submission 89695) | Host-associated microbial communities from peat moss isolated from Minnesota, USA - S1T2_Fd - Sphagnum magellanicum MG | ecosystem: Host-associated > Plants > Peat moss > Unclassified...
CATTACACTTAGTGACACCCTGACACTAAGTGATACCCATTACACTGAGTGATACCGATACCCTGAGTGACTTTTCCTGTCACCGAAAGTTCTCACAACCCACCCAAGAGTTTACCCATTGCACTGAGGGACCCTGTTTTCCTCACAATCAGTGATACCCATCACACTGAGTGATTTTTCCTGACACTGAGTGATACCCATCACACTGAGTGATACCCATTACCCTGAGTTTTCCAGCCAATAGGATATCGGACTGAGTTCCAGCCAATAGGATATCGGACGGACGGACGGACACACATCGATTCTTTTATATATGTAGATTGCAAGTTTCCTTCGCTCTAAGTCAAAATGTCAAAACATTAAAATGTGCGAAAATAAAAAAAAATGCAGTAATTCAAAATATATATCATGATAATATATTTATTAAACAACTACACAATTTACATGAAAAAACGATTTCCTCCTATAAAGGTTTCAATATCGACTGTCAAAAGTCGGTGGCCTTTCAAAATGTTATACCCACTTGATATTTAAGTAATTTTTAGATCTAAAATCAACCTCCTTTCTTTACGATTTTGATGGACGAAATTACAAGTTGAAATTATTCTGAATGATACGGCAAGTTTCCTTCATTCTAAGTCAAAACTTTAAAATGTGAGAAAGTAAAAAACATGAAGTAATTAGAAAAAAATAATTATGATACTATATTTACTAAACAACTATACAATTTACATGAGAAAATGGTTTCATATTAATTTCTTCCTATAAAGCCTTCAATATTGACTATCGGAAGTGGAGTGGCCTTTCAAAATGTTGTACCCACATGATATTTGAGTAGTTTTTAGATCTGAAATCAACCGCCTTTTTTTACGATCACATAAGTACTTTCTATATGAAGAAAAAACAACATTCAACTCAAAACAATCCACAAAGGGTTTGTAATTATTTACATCAATAAACATTTTTTTGGGTGGTTTCAATGCATGATGTTTGAATCTTTTTTGGGGATTTGCACTTTGACTCACATAAATCCTTCCACTCTCTTTACAAGTGATTGTGTAAACATGTTTACACTTTCCTTGCATTTTTGGATGGTTTGGGGCTGGTTGATGTAGAAGTAGCTGCATGAGGTTGACTGTGTTGTTAAAAATGATTGTCACATATTTAGTAAACGTTTAAATGACGTTTAAACGGTTTCTTTACGTTTAAACGTAATTTTTTCCATTTAGTATGAGTTAGGAAGGTCTACACCTTCAAATAGGACCCCAAAAGGCACTTTCGTGCCATGCAAGCTAGTGAGCTTGGCGAGGGTGGGCTCTTGTGGCCAGTTTGGGATGTTCCCGTCGGCCACAACGGACGTACTTGTCCTTCTTCAACGACGTCAAGCCCCTCATTGTCATTCGCGTTCGCTTCACCCATGCCTAGACCCAGGATGCTGCTCCACTCAAACAGGACATGGTCGATCGGCTCTTCCACATGTTCTTCTTCCTTTTCGTCCTCACTATCCTGCTCCTGATCATCCTCCTTTTGCTCAACGCCCTCCTCCTCCATCCGGACGTCCACCGCATTCTCTTGGTCACAGTTGTCAACAGCACCCACAATCTTGCGTTCCTTGGCCTCGATGATGCGTCCAGGCGTATTCGCGCTCACTTCTTGATTCTGCAGCTCGATCGCATTCTTTTTACGGACGGCCTGGCGGACGATGCTCAATTTCTTGACCTTGTCTGGCTTGAGGCGATTACGCCTTGCGGTGTGAATCTGCACTAATTCGGAGAATAAGTGCTCACAAGTTGTCATATTGGTGATGATGGACAGAATGACCAAAGCCAAGCGAGCCAAGTGTGAGCCCTTGAATACGAACTTGATGAAGTCCCACAAATGAAGGGGACCTGCCAGCTCCTCCAGACCCGCAACGCCATAGGCCGGTGAGCCCGTCTCCCACCACTGTAACACCTTGTCGCGGAGCTGGCCGATGTCCTCGTCGATGAAGGGCGTGTAATAAAAGATCGCAAACTTGCGCAATTGACCAAGCGAGGTCAAGGGTGTTTTGTTGGCAATCTTCTTGAACATTGAATGATGTCGTGGGTGCAGGAAGAATGCCAAAATGAACAGAGGTTGTTCACAATCATGCCAACGATTCTCAATACACGGCACGAGCAAAGCGTTTTCTGGATGATTATAGAAGGCCAAGAAGATGGCGCCATAGTTCATCATGACATTTGCCATGGTGTTTTGATCATGCTGTAGACGGAAAGACACTACCATCAATGGCTTGATCAGGGCCTCGACGTCCTCGCACTCTTTCCAGAACGTGTTGCTACCAAATGCATACAAATCACCAAGGAAGTCGACGTGTGAGTTCCAGCACAGGACGAACATCTTGCAGGCCGATCTAACCTACAACAATGACGCTAGTATCCCTTGAACTAAGTTCCATCGCGTGTTGGCCATTTGGACAAGAGCCAAAGTGTACCCATATGTCGCCTTCATGACGTCGCGCAAACAAGGCAGCCACTTCGTACTTGACTTGTTCAATGTCGAGACAATGGCGTGCGCCTGAAAGATCGTAATTTGCTAGCCGGTGGCGATGACATCCTTGACCAACAAATTGATTTGGTGCGCATAACAGAACAGGAATATGATCTTGGGCCAGTGTAATGCCAGGATGAGTCAAGCTCGGGCACAATTGCCGGTGTTGTCAGTGACGATGGCACCAACATCCCAACCCTGGGCGATCATCAATAGCAGGATGCTCTCAAGACGTTCGGCGATGGCCAGGCCTTCATGTCGACTTCCACAAGTGAATGTGCCGAACGTGACGCAGAGGCCCGCCAATGATAGAATGACATCGAGAATGTGCATTTTTGCGATATTTTCCTAGGCATCGGACAGGAAATTGACACGCTTTCCCGAACCAGGTGGTGCCGCCACCTTGTCCGCACACTTGTTCAAGATTGGGCCTCCCAGAAGTTGGCAGGTAGGTAGCGCTTTTGCGGCTTCCACATTGCAAAACTTGATAAGGCGCCGAAAGCTCTGCCGGCTGACAAACGACTCGGGAAGGTTGGCTTTGGCCTGGAACTCCAACAAGAGGCTATGAAATTCGATCTTCTCCTCATTTGGAATAGGAGCCGGACAATACTTAAGGATTAGCTGTTGGTGTGCTTGCTTGGAGCTGTTGTGGTTGGTCGACGTCCATGACAAAGTCGGCAGCCCAACCCCGGGATGTTGAGCTTGAGAGGTGCTGGGCTCCGGATTAAACATCTGCATGTCCTGCACTTCGTAGAACTTGTACTGACGCAGGTGTGACTCCATGGCGTTTTTTTCCCCTCGCACATCGACGGCCTCACGAGCACTAGGAACACCTTTCTCGAACGCATCAGTGCAATGGACGCAGCAAACAAAACGTTGCGTCTTGTTGGCCATGCGATCAGTTTAGATAAAGTGCTGATGCGCATCGCAAGGCTTGCGCCTAGTTCCATGCTTATCGGTGCTCGCACTCATCAACAAACGACACAAATGAGCGACACGTCATTTAGCGCAACGAACCATAGTGCTGAGTGCAACTGGCACTGCAGCAAGGCACTCCACCGTTTTTTTATATGCACAACGACGTTCGGGGCGACGCCAATGATCCGCACTCCGCAGTGCAACTGGCACTACAGCAAGGCACTGCACCATTTTTTTATATGGGCATTTTTTTTGGTACCGAAGGAGAACGTTTAAACATCGTTTAGACGACAAAAAAATGTTTTTTCGTTTAAACTTTAAACGGTACCTAACAACACTGAGGTTGAACATTTTTTTCATCACTTTCTGATTATTTTGTAGCTTTGTCTTTCGTGCTTGTCAATAGTTAGCTTGTTGATTCATATGTTTGGTCCCACCAAAGGCTTGGATCTGTGATGCCATACATGAAGTATAACATGTTCATTTGGAATGGTGTAAGAGTTCCAAGTACTATTGCATTCTTCAAAAGCTATTTTGCTTTCCAATCAATCAAATTTTCACATCTCCACCATCAACTTTCATAGCTTGCACAAGAATCAAATATTGACTTGCATATACGATATATATTAGTGAGATGAGAAAATATGATTGTAATTCCACTTACAATTTCAATGAATGATGAGAATAAAAATTCCATAATGAATGAAAAAGAAAGAATTACCATTGATTGGGTCAACTCCATGTTTGAACTTGAAATCTTGATGTCTAGTTACCCATTTGTTGACACATTCATTGCAATCTTCAAAGGTTGAAAATTCAAGAGGATTATTGTAATCCTTGAAACCAGCATACATTAGAAGGTTTTTTTGTCATGCAGTTATAATAATTTTAATATGTGGATCAAGTTTCTTCTTTGTTTTCTCTATAGGCAATTCTTTTCACAACTTCAAAAATAATGTAGAAAAATTTGTGGTCGACATGATGGTGGATCTTGCATGCTTAATGTGGACCTACAATATGCATTTGAAATCGTATCAATTATCGAATTTTTTTATAAGCAAAAGACAAGCATTTTACATGAATCTAAATTTACAAGAATAATAACAATAATACATAGTCATTGCATGCATACAATTTTATATGAATATTTGTAGAAATACAAAAAGCTTGTAAGAATATTACAAGTAAATAAAAACATAGTTGTGGGAATGTGGCTCAAAGTGTTGCCATTTAATAAGATAACTTGAATTCTTTGGAAATTGAAATTTATGAACAATTTAAACAAACCAAATCAATTGGACAAAACCAAATGTCATATGTCAACAACCATTATTTATTTATTGTGTATAACTCAAAATGTACAATATATTACATACAAATGGTTAAGGATGAAGAAGTTTTACTTGTCTAAGTTAAATGATTTGTTGCTTAAGCTGAATGGATCAAAAGCATAACTCACTTTTTAAAAAATTTAAAAGGGTTAGAAGAAGTTTTCATTGTTGCAAAATGGAGGCAAAGAAATGTAACATGCCTTCAGCAAAAAAATTATGAGGAAATTTTTTTTCTTTTTTCAACCATTAAAATGAAATATTTGGAATGTTAGACTTGTCTTTTACATCTTGATGATGGTATTACACTTTCAACTAAAGAATCCAAAAAATTGTGAACTTAAACATCAAACAACCCAAAAAGATTGAACATGCGACATTACATCAAGGTGCATATCTAATAGTATTCGTATGTACATTGGTCTTTGTGGTTTTCAAATGCTTGTTATGATTTTCAAAAGAACATGCAAGAAAATTATCATCGATTCATGACTAACATGTATTAAATGTATAAATTTAGAAATATATTAGGTACATGGACTTGTGATGTGTTGTAAAAAGTGGAAGAGTGTGTAATTGTAGTGGTTAGGAAATTCATGGCCATGGAGTGGGAATACAAGTATGAAGTTGTGATGTGTTATACAAAGTTGAAAAATGTGCAACTATAATGGTTCCAATTTTTTTAATTATAGTAACTTGAAGATTTGTTAGTTGATTCGAGAAAATATCAATGAGTTATAGAATGCATGCAATTGTGCCCATGATGACATGTGGTGCTGAATAATATAAAGTTGTGATGTGTTGTAGAAAGTTGGAGGGTGTGCAACTATAGTGGTTTAAAAATTCTTAATTATATCAACTTGAAGATTTGGTGGTCAATTTAGGAAAACATCATTAGTCTTTATAAAATGCATGTGATTATCCACATTCGTTGATGAATAGTTTCATCATGCAATGTTACATAAGCATGAACTTGTGATGTGTTGTGCAAAGTTGAAAAATGTGGAAATATAATTGTTTCCTAGTTTTTGTTATAGTAATTTGAAGATTTGACAATTAATCCATGAAAGCATTATTGATTTATAGAATGCATGGGACTATTTGCATTCATTGACGAATAATTTCATCATGCAATGCTAAACAAGCACAAATTTGTGATGTGTTGTATAGATTTGAAAAAACATTAGTGACTTATAAATGCATGGGATCATTTCCATGATATGTGTTGTTACATTTTTGAACACTTTTGTGTTGGTTTTATGGTGTTAGAAAATCCACAAAACTTCATGTTCTTGCTTTGCTTGTTTTCAAATTTTTTTCAGCAAAATCCATTTGTGTACATGTTTATGTTGGGTGCTAGTGACAAAGTTTTCTTACAAACATGTCTAAAAATCAGCCAACCCATCTATGCACTTCTTCCAAGGAACTTGGATGTTGGTGATGAAGTTTTCTTTATACATGTTTGAAATATTAGTGGGCCCATCTATCCACTTTCTCAAGTGTTATTGTTCATTAGTAGTTCTTTGGAAAACTTTGGGTGTTGGTGAAGAAGTTTTTTATACACATGTTTGTGTTTTCACCAAATAGAGGTTTTTTTTATAGAAGTTGGGTGCTATTGATCAAGTTTTGTACACACCTAACAATTAGCTCCATGGAAAGAACAATATATGTGTTGTGTGATTATCTTCTCTAGAAGATTAAGGGACTTTCAATTTTTAGCATAACAATATTTTTTTTGGGAATTTTCAACAAATCCAAAAATAAATAGTTGGTGTTGAAGCAGTTGGTATTGTAGTAGTTATTGTATATAATAAGATGAAATAGTTATTGCATGATCATCTTCTCTTGAAGATCAATGAAATTGATTTTGCAATTGGGTTGTAGAAGGTGGTTTTTCCCTTTCAATTTTCATATATTTTTATGGTTTTTGTTGATTGAGTATTCTACTACTTGGATTATTTCAGCAATAAGGTGCTTGCTTTTTTTGTCATCTACTTTTATTTAATAATAATAATAATATTTATTTATTTATAATTTCAAATTTTGATTTATTTATTTTAGTATACATTGATTTTGTGGTTTTGTGTAGATTTGGAACATTTGAAGAACACAATCAATATGAAATATAAACAACATTTTTATGATTCTGTAGCTAAAAGACATGCTAAAAAATATCAACCATATGATCATAGTTGGCATTCAAGAAATGAACTTTTCAATGATTGGACAAGTTTGATATCCAATGTTTTTCCAAAAATGAAATGTTGTGCATTGTGTGGTTTTGTAAAATTAAGTCATCACAATCAATATTTCAAAAGGAAAACAAATACCTACAATGATCAAATTTCTCCTTTAATGGGATGTACACCATATGAAATTGCTTATTTTGCAATGGCTAAATATACTACAAATGAAAATGGAGAATATATGTATATTTGCACAAAATGTGATAAACAAGAGTAAAATTTATACAAAACTTCATATATAGTTCTTCATTCTCCAAATTACATGAATTCAATGTTATGTTTTCATCCTATATATGTACAATTGTTATCATTAATTGACATAGGTTTACACATTCAAGAAAAACATTATGGTTTTAGTATAAGACAAATGAGTGAAAAAAATCTTTTAAATAGCCCTTTACGAAATTGGGATGGTATATTAAAAAAAAAAATTAGTTGAAATGAAATGATGAATATTATAATGCCAATGTATGTAGAACATATTAATACCAATCCATTATTCAAATAATATCTTACAATATTTGAACAAACAAATAAAACAAATATTATGTGTATATTGTCATCATATGTTGTTAAGAACATTCTTGAAAATCATAGTACCCACAAAGATTTTCAATCCATGCACATAAATGAAAAAATTCAAAGTTTGTCATTATTATTTATTATACAAGGAATTTCATCACCACCTCCAAAGAAGGATTTTTTTATATTTGGAAATTTGTCAAGAAGAAATGTCACATACTCAACTACAATTCATGAACAACGTAAGATACGTATTGAAGGCTTACAAAATAATATTCCTTTCCTAACTTTGGAGAATGCTCTTTTTCCAAAAACAATTTCCTCGAGGTGAAGGTGCATATGATGGAAGAATTTCGTTACATGATTATCTTAAATATCGCATGAGTATGTTATTTTCTCCTTTTGCTCTATATAAACCTTACTTATTATTTATGTATGATTTATGTCAATCAATTCAAATTTTACAACATAGTTCAAAAACATGTCTTGAAAAAGATGTGAAAAATATTAATTTACAAAATCCAACAATGTTAGAAGTAGACATAATTAATCATATAACCAAGTTTCATTTTGCCATCTAAATTACAAGGTTTGCCCAAATGGCACAAATCACATTTGCAAGACTTATTAACAATGGTACACATCAAAGTTTGGTATATTGCATTTTAAAAAAAACTTTTACATCAAATGAAATGTCATCATTAAGATGGACAAAATTTGACCAATTAAAAGAATTAATAAAAAATGTTCATATCAACATGACATGGAAAGATTGTCCAATTGAATGTGCAACTTTATTTCATAGTAAATTTGAAAAAATTATTCAAAAAATTATTCTCTCTAATAAAGATGTTATCGGCAAAGTTGAACATGTTATTCAATTATGAATTACAACACCATGGTTCCATTCATGCTCATGTTATTGATTTTGTGGCTTTGAAAAGAAGATATTGAAAGAATTTCCAATGAAATTATTGCATTTGTACTTGCACCATCTTATGAAAATACTAGTAGATTCATAGAACCCATTGATAACATGCAAAAATTATTATACAAATTGGTAATATGCAAACAATTACATAGTTGTCACAATAGATTTATGCAAAAAAGAACTAATGATAAATGCAAATTTGGATTTCCTTATTTAGAACATATTTCACAAAAACCAACAATAAAAAATTATTCAAATATATGGGAATACTACAGACCTCGATATGTAGATTGTAATGTCGTTGCTTATCATCCTATGTTATTATTGTTGTGGGGTGCACATATGAACATGCTACAAATTACATCATCATATTGGTCATATTATTTATTGAAATATTCAATAAAATGTGAACCTCATGGTTGTATAGAATTAAATGTTAATAATGTAGTTCATTTAGGGCTACAAAATGTTTCATCGTTACAATTGAAACTCATTTCCACATTAATTATGTCCAAATTTATATCACCAAGAGAAGATGCATTAACATCTTTACATATCCCAATTGTACAGAAAAAATATAGGAATGAAATATATTGATAGTAAACCACCACATCTTTGAACTAAATTATTATCAAAATCAAGATTTCTTGGATTCCATCCTATTGACATTTATAAATGTAAACCATCTAATTTTGAAAATATGATTTTATGAATATTTCCAGATTTATGAATTAAACAAAATGATACATCCTTCCTTTGAAAAATATGGAAAAGATAGTCTGTCATTTATAGTTTATAAAAATGAAAAATTGGTAAGATTCACAAATTTTCATCATGTTCACAATAGCGAAGGTTTTTTTTACAATATGTTATTACAAAAGATATCTTTTTGTGATGAAAAAAAATTACTTTCAAAACAAAACATCCATCGATCATATGTACATGAATGTCAAATTTGACATTTACTACCAAATCTTGAATCTTTACAAAACTTTCTTCACCAATATGCAACACAAAATATTGAAGATGAAAAAAAAACACAATTATTTAATATATAAGATGTTAGAATTGCACCCATGTTTAGACTTGCAATGTAACCAAACCTCAAATTTATCAAGCTCCATTAGTTTGAATTTCCAAAATCAAAACACTTTTATTAATTTTCAGTGATGTTTTTAAAACATCAACATTAAACAAGGAACAAAAACACATTTTTGAATTATTAACTTCTACCAATAAAGGATTCCATACACTTCAAGGTCCCCCTGAAGTGGGAAGACATTTTTGGTGAGACATTTAACTCATCAACTTCAACTACAAGGCAAAAAGGTATTGTTTTTAACTACAGTAAGAGTTGTAGCTTTATGGTTATCACCACATGCATATATAGTGCATTCAATGTTTTAAATACCTATAAGAGGATATTTAACTATAATCATAGAACCAAGTTCAACATTAGAGTCATTAAACAAACAAATTTAATTGTGATTAATGAAATGTCTATGATGACAAATACTATTTTATGCATAATTGAACAACGTTTAAAACAATAATTTCAAAATGATGTGGACCCTTTTGATTCTATTTTAATTCTACTAGTTAATGATTTATCACAATTACCAACAATATGTAAACATTCATATTTTGATGTAGAAAAATGTTGTAAGAGTTGTCATGGATCTACAACACCATCTTGGTTAAATGCAACTCACCATCATTTTAATTCCTTGATGAACATACAAGTGATCTAATATATTTACAGTTTTTAAATATCATTTGATGTAGACAACCAAGTCAAACTAAAATCAATGATGTTTTATTACAATGTGTAATTTTAGAAAATGAATTACTTTCAAACATAGATGACAAAACAACAATTCTTTGTATCCATTGTATAGATGTGAAAAACTACAATAATTTAGTACTTCAAAAATTATTTACATCAAATAAAACATTTGATGTTTTATTAAGTATGAATGCTTCAAAATTTGCACATATGCAACAATGGATTGAAGATCCCCATTTTGAACATATAAAAAAAGTTGTAGTTGGAGCTTTGGTTCTCATAACTAAAAACATTGATATGTCAAAGGGAGTAGTAAATGGAGCAATGGCAATTGTTACATTCATAAATTTTGATGATAGTAAAAAATATCAAATATAACTATTAAAATCTAAACAAAGGATTTTGAGATAATTACAAAAGAAAATATACATTTGAAAATAATTTTTAGTAAGCCACATTTCCTATTATATTAGGTTATGTTATTTTTGGTCATAAAGCTCAAGGAGCTATTATTTCAAACAAAGGTATTGTAAAGGTATGAAATGCATTTGCACTTAGTCTTACGTATGTTATGTTGTTTCAAATAACAAATCAAAAACATTTACTTTTATGTGATAACTTAGCACCAAATGATTTCAACCCTCTGATTTAAATCATAATTAAACACAAGTATATAATCATATTTTCAAAATATATTACGCTTTACATTTCACAATAGTCCGTCCAATGGTTAAAAATTAATTATGATTTGTGACATCTTGATATTTCCAACTTGAAAAAATGACCAATTTAAAATTTTATTCCTTGTTAGTTTTGCCACATAGGTGAGATTATAAACATAATCCTTCAAACATAGGTACCCAAAATCCCCAAATCTACATAATATGTGTATAAAAATGCTTACATGTTATACATGTGACTACCAAAAAACTGTAATGCATATATGTGTACATGATGATACCAAAACTGATTCACCAAACATGAAAAATAATTTTTTTTTTAAGTGACAAATTTTATTTTCCTAATAATTATGCACATGTTTCATAAAATTTCACACTCTTGATCTTAAAACCAAAAAATAAATTAGTTATCCTACTTTTGTCATAGTAACCTTAAAAAAACCCCTCTTGACATTATTTAGAAGCCTTAATGTGTTGGAAATATTAAGATGATTATTACATCATCACATGAGTTTCAAATTCAATAAAAATGTATTACTACAATTCCAATATTTATGATAAAATAAAGAGAAATCCAAAAGTGTTTTAGAAATGATGGCCATTTTTCTGGCCATAGTGAACCAACACCCATGAACACACAACCATGAATGGATGATGGTCTGTGAACTTGGGCAGACATCGGTCATGTTGGTTAGTTTAATGGCAAAGTGATTGCACAAGAACTACACGGGACGTTTCACTTGGCCATAGCCAATTTTGGTCGGCTACAACACTACTTTCTTCTTCTTTGTAGATGGTCCCAAGCTCCCTTTCCCCTATGTGATGCTGGACGCTCTCCTCCTCCTGTCGACACTTTTCCTCCTCTGCTAGAGCTTGAGTTCTATCCACCTTCTGATGGACCCACCTAGCATTGCATAACCGAATGCTTTTGTAGGCTTTACTGAAGAACCTTCCAATGGTGGAAGTGGGGGGAGTTGAGCTTCTTTGTGGCATCCGAAGAATCCAAATCCTTCACCTCCATCTAGGGCAACGTAATACCTTTAGTGGAAGGACTAAACAATGTAGCTTCTCTACATGAACAAAATTGCTTCAGCAAGCTCTGAAATTCAAACACCCAATTATGTGTTGCAACAACAAACTACATATCACATATCTCCAAAGCTTTTTGGCAGGTGTTCGAAAATTCACAAAGGCGGCAAATGAAAACCCTCCCAACCTCACCTGCAGACTTCCAAACCAAAAACAAAATGACATCAGAAAGAACTTGTCCCATCCAGTGTGAAACCAAATAATTCCTCCTCCAAAATAATAATTGATGCAAGATTCCCTGTCCTTTATGCTTCTTTTTTGTTTTGTTCTATTCTATCAGAGTTCGCAATATGAAAAGTTGGTCAGTAGTGCGATAATATTTGTGAAACCCTTGGCACGTAGCCCATGTTGTTTAGCTCATTCGTTCAGCCTTTTATCAAGGATCATAGCGAACAACTTTATTAGGATAGGCCCAACCATTATCCCCCTGTAGTTGTCAAATTCAAAGGCATCGCCCCCTTTAAAGAACGTGTGGACCACCCTAGTGGAAAAGGCTTCTGGAAAGCCTGCCGCTAGGAAGCAATTGAATGTTGTCAATAGTGGCATGTGTAGCAGCTCTCCTACATCCAAAATGAACTCAACTTTCATACCATCCAAACTGGCAACCTTGTTCCTTTGTAGCTTTTTCAGTGCCTAAGTTAGCTCAACAAGTGTGATATATGTGTTTAGGGTGTGGCTAGGTGGAAGTTCGGTCACCTGAACTGAATGAGTTCGTAATCGTATGGGTGGTAGAGACTGGCCAACTAGCCCACGAAAGCCTTCCAAAAGCATAGCTACACTGATTTTATCCACAACGGGTGCCCTTGGTCGATATTTTTTCTCAAACAAAAACGCATCTTCCTTAGCAAGTGCACACATATGTTGAGCTCTTACAATTTCCCACAAAATTATTTTCCTTTTAATAAAGTTTTATGTTTACTTTTTTGATGTTTAGCAGCGTGTGAATCAAGGTTGGCTTTCAGCCAAAGCTTCAACTCACGTTTTGTTATACGGTAGTCAGCGTCAAACTAGGGTTTATGGTAGTATCTCTTTTTGCAGCTCCTTCCGGATTGCTTGCGACCAAAAGTAAACTTTGTTACAGCACCCACGCACTACTACAATGGGTCAGCTAACTTGTTTGCCCCCAGATGCCCAATCGAATCAACAACCCATAGGTTTTCAAGATTCGCTATTAGGGCAAGTTGATACTTTTTAACTTTTGATTTATCATATTTGAACCTAGGTAAGAATTTTTTTGTTATAACCGTATGTTGTGGTTTAACAAAGCTACAATCAATGCTCAACCATAGGCGAAACGGCCTGTGGTCAGAGTCTCCCCCCATCGTGCAATAGCGGGTGTCATCTATTATCACCTCAAGGTGTGTAGCAACTTGCCAAACTGTAGGTGAACCAACAATATAATTGATAGTGTTGCACCCCCCATTTACCAAGCAAGTGAATTCCCTTAATTCGTCACCAGGTGTTCGACCATTAAGGATGAGCAACCTAGCATCACAGCATAGGTCTAGGAGCTCGTGGCCCTAGCTGCTAACATTGGCGTCACGGTTATGTCGCTTAGCCACAACACTTTGTTGCTTGATCTTAGTGAGCTCAGGTGGCTGTAACAGTTCACAAAAGTTGTTAGTGTCAATGGTGTCTAGTAGCACTATAGTACGCGCATTAAAATCCCCTCCCAATAGTACTATGCCCCTAAAGTTTGAACTTTAGCAATATCTACTACTAGGTTTTGGAACATGGATTTTCTTTCGTGTTTGGAGCTAATAGGGGCAGTGTACACCATGCAGACAAACAAGTCAAAGGTAGCACCCTTGCTAACTCGTAGCCATAGGTAAGAATTGTGGCTTCTTTCCTTTCACTATGATAGGTTTGGGTTAAGGTGGCTACGAAAGTAAACAGCAACCCCCCCACTATGTTTTATCGTTTTTGTTTTTTCGAGCTACACAGTGTGTGCTATCGCAAGTGAGTCAAACCCTTCAACATGTGGCAAATGTTGGCCTGGGAAGTGCCAAGTTTCGGTTAGTAAGACAAGGTCAGCAACTTGAAACAATTCTAATATTTGCACCCCTGTTTTTAGTTTATTTACACCACCCCTGTGCATGTTCCATAATACCACGCATAGGTCTCTCTGGTGCCCGCGCCCCTAGATAAAAGAGCGCGAGCAAATATGAGTGCCATTGACGAAGAGCTTGACTGCGCGCCAAAAGGTGCATTTGCGTGCCATAAGGCATGTTTACGTGCCACCTTGGCCTCTTTGAACAACGACCATAGCTCTGACTTGCGCACTTGCTGTGTGGGCGTGAGGTATTTGTCCAAGCCCAACTTGGTCCCTACTAGGCCCTTGCACCCTCATAACGCGGCCTAACAATCCTCGTTTGTTACAAACTTGAACAGCACCATGCTAAGGCGCACTCCTATTGCTGAGGTGGAGGCCCGTAAAGTCGTAGGCCACTACCGTGTGGTGGCGACGACCTTGACGTGTAGCCTCATTTAGCCCTGCAAGAGCTTTATGTTGAACCGCTGCACCAGCTCCTTTTCGGTCTCACCTTCTTTGGCCTCAAAATTCGTGAAGCGCAAGTTGAGTTTGGGCTCCTTTTATTTGGGCGCATCGGCTAAGGTCTCCATAGCTCGGCTGACCAACTAACGCACATTCTTGGCCATCACTGTTGTCCACTTGGGTTTCTCTATAGACGCAGCCTTGGTTGTGACAATCGTAGCCACCTTGCACTCGATTAGCTGGTTGACCGCAAGCTTACCAACGGCCGCAAGAGATGCAATGTTCTTGATGGCTGCCTCCATTTTAGATAGTCGCGTGTCAACAGGTGAATTGTCGATCTTGAGGCCCATGACTAGCTAGTGCTCAGCTAGGGTTACTTCGTAGACCGTCAGGGGTGCATTGTCTAAGATGTTGATCCCAGTGTTGTTGTAATGTGTTTCGGATGTGTCCTTCTTCAACGTGAAAATGTTCGACGTGACAGTGAAAGGACACAGCAACGGCAATGCGACATTGAGCGCCATTGTGAAGTTTTTCAAATCTTTAAAAAAAAAAAAAAAGGTCTACAATTAAAAAATCCTGGTACAGCCTCTCTGATACATTGCTGAAAATATAAAAGGAAAAATCCAGGCAGTGCTTTACGGTTTAGAAAAGTGAAAGAAAAAAATGAAAACAAGTTTAAGGTTTAAAGAAAAGAAAAGAAAGAAAAGAAATGAGGTCTAAGGTATAAAGAAGAAAAGAAGAGAAGAGCTTTGGAGAAGAGAAGAAATGAGGTTTAAGGTTCAAGGAAAAGAAGAGAAAGAGAAAAAAACAAAAGAGAAGAGGTTTAAGGTTTAGAGAACAAAAAAAAACAGAAGAGAAAGAGAAAAAAACAAAAGAGAAGAGGTTTAGGGTTTAGAGAATAGAAGAAAAGAGAAGAGAGAAGAACAAGAGAGGATGAATGAAAACTAAAAGCTGGAAATTCCACACCATTGTTTTCTTTATCCATGGTGATGTGGCATCATTTGAGAGCCCAATTCCTTGGTAGAAAGAATTAGGTACCTAACCTATATGTATGGAGGACGTATAGACTCCGAGGTCCTGATCTAGGTCCTGATTGAGGTTTTGACCAAGAGTTTGACAAAGCCAAAGAAAACTTTGGGGGAAAAATAGTAGAGAGATGACACTTGGGATTTGACAAGTGCGTTATTATTGCGTTGTTGTGGCGATGTTGTCATCGTCTATTGCTATTGTCGCGCACTACACATCACGTGCTTTCGTTCACGAGTGTGTAGAGCTTGCGCCTCCATACGCATTATGAGCTTTTGAAAAATTTCTCGATTTCATACAAGATCTAGAAAAGGGTGATGCTCAGCAGCAACAACAACAGAACCTGCTCCATTGAAGGTAGAGTTGAAGCTTCTCCCTTCAGCAAACGCCTTGTTATGGTAAACCAGAAACATTCGTTGTCCTGTTTCATGCACAACAATTCTTGAAAGCTCAAAACAAAACATTCATCCATTCGAGCAATGAATTTTGTTCCTATCCTTTGCAACTACTTTACAACTAAAGATAAAATGAAAATAAAGGATTTAGTGACTAATTTGTAACTAGGTGTTTAAATTTGGGTTTCAAAGCAATTGTATGGTAGTTGATTTTAGTAGTACTAAACAACTAAATTGCAACTTACAATGCAATTATCTAGATTTCACACAACCATTATTATGTTGTCCTAATTATAATAGATAATGTTGAATTGCATTAAACATCATTATTTATAAACATGAAATGGATTTGAAACTTTAAATACATTTACATTCCATGTTGAATAATACATTACAAACATGTTGAATTTAGGGACTTGTTGGAACGACGTAGGCATAATGATCTGAAGGTTTGAGGAGGTAGGGGAGGGGAATAATAGAGAAATGAATCAAGGCAACTATTGTTAATAAACATTGTAAGAAAATGGAACATTCATATAGAAAACACCCTCATGATCGTGAGAATAAGAATGTAGTGAATATTCACGAGTCTGAGTACATAAGTGTCATTGTCCTAGGTTGTTTTGTAAAGACTTCTCTCTACCTTGCCTTATTTATTTATTTATTCCCCTCCCCTACCTCCTCAAACTAAATTTAATTTCAAAGTAATTTATAAACCATGAAAAGTGCATTTCGTACTAAACTAATTATCGCGTGTTAGAAGTGGAAATCTACCATGTTATGACATTTAATTCCACATATGAAATGAAATCAGTAGCATATCAGAACATTGTAATGTCAAAAATATGTATATAATCGTTGCAACTTGATTAAAACTAATTTACAATTATACCACCACTAACATGCAATTTATTTGTCATTAAAATGCAATGTATAGAACATTGATATAAACTAAATTATAATTTGTACATTTGTAAATAAAATCAAATATTGTGTTTACAATCAAGTAAATTGAATTAAAATTTTAGGTACTTTTGAAAAAATCTTACCTTGTATACATAATTTTGATGTACATCCAAAAGCAAAACCTTTAACATTTAAAAGTTAGAGCAAAAACCTTCAACATCCAAAAATAAAAGTAAGAACCTTTAATATCCAAGAGTAAAAACAAGAACTTTCAACATCTAAAACCAAAAGTAAAAACTGTGAACATCCAAAAGTAAAAGCAATAACCTTTAACATCAAAAAGTAAAAGTAGCTTCAACATCGAAAAGTGTGAACAAGAACCTTCAACTTCCAAAATTAAAAAAATAGCCTTTAATTTCCAAGTTATTTAAATAAATAATATAATTTATAACAACCTTTTAGTTTAATTCTAAATTAAATAAACAATAATAATCTTAGTTATAACACATGATATGAAAAATGCATCACTAAAAGATTAGGAAATACACAAAATGTTTGAATAGAAAGATTTTTAAAAAAAAATCATTTGGAATTTCTTGACAATAAACATAAGCGCATGAAGGTCGTTAATGCATGGGGGTAAATCTATTAATATAATTCCATGTGTAATTTGCTTAAGGGTTTCCCATCCTAATTTCAAATCTTTAAATTTCAAATTTTAAGTTAAAATACAATTGCATACTAGTTGCAAACAAGTTGAAATGTCATATATATTAAACAATGGAAATGTATACATGTGGCATGATCATATGTGTTATTCAAGGATGTACATTTGTTGCAAAATAATTGTTGATTAGTAACTAAACTTATCCTAGTTGTGATGTAATTGTTACATGTGACTAAAGTGCAATTTTTTAACAAAGTCAAACATGATTGACTACAATCATATATATTATGTGTACATTGTATTATATAAATATACATCTTGCAACTAATTTGTAACTACAATACAACTCCTTGATTTTCTAACGTGACATTTTATTTATTAATTTGTCATTTCCATGGGATAGTTGCAATGCAGTTGTATATTAGTTGTTTTGGAGCTCTAGTGTAGGGTAATCTAATTACCACGGACACAATTCTTCATAGTGAAAGTTTCTAAAGGATTTTTTTTTAAATGGTAAAAAGGGATACATGCCTTTATTTATTGTGGAAAAGCCACTCCTATGATGTTTGTTTTTGCATTGTGATTGTAAATGTGATTTTCCATTGTTGAAACAATTAATGAATGAACATTTGTTGGTAATGTTTTCAAAGATGATGGATAGGTATATTGCAAAATGTGCCACAACCATAGCCTCCTCTAATCTATGGATGTCTAGATCTAGATGTGATACTTTTGCATTAATCATAAAGTTCATTGATGACCAATGGGTCCTTTGCTATGTTAATATTGCATTTTTAGAAGCTAGAGATACATTAGGTGCTATTTTAACCATCCAAGTAAAGTTATTGTTAGTTGAGTTTAATCTCACAAACAATTTTATTGCATATGCAAAAGATGAAGGAAGGATTTAATTACTTTAGTTGCAACTTTGATTTTAGTTGTGAGTTGTGATTCATTGCAACTTGACATACCTTATCCTAGGATTTGCTTTGTCAAAGGCATGTCAATATGCCTTTAACCAGGACCAAGATTATAATTGGATGCATGAGCTTAGTTTTAAGGGTGTGTAATCCTTTTTTCAATCAACTATAACATTGACCAAAAAAATTAAGGAAGGGGTTGCTAGAGTGGCAGAAGGCATGTGTGGAAGCTTTTTTGTTAAAGAAAAAATTGAAAACTCTCGTGAAAATTAGATTTGCATCCAAGGTTTTGTTGTTTTAGGAGGCACAAATACATATGTTACTCATGTCAAATTCAAGGTTTACAAGCTAAGATTCAAGTGGGTAGACTTGGGCTGTGGTAAGGATTGTTTGTGAGTGTTTTATTCCTATTGTTCATCAATGCATCATGAACCAACAAGGGGGTATTAGCTTCTATCAAATACATTAGAGGTTACAATGATAATAATTGTGTGCATGGGAAAGGAGTGTGCCGCAAGAAATGCCATACATCCACCATTGCAATGTGGTACATTTGAGCAAGAATTGACCATATTGTATTGTCACATGGCTATTGAAGTATTAAAAGTACAACCCTTCCTTTCATTTGTGACCACTTTTCACGAAAGAAACACACAATAAAGTCCAAATTTTTAAGGTCTACCAAACTCGTGACATAATGTCTCCCTATTTTGTAATTTTAACTTAGTCCTTTTCTAATATGTAAACACACATTTATGGCTGATTATGATGGAATCTAGAATTGTAATGGTTTAAAATATGGTACTTATGAAATATTTGACATTTTTTTATTCATTAATTTTGATGGGGATCAAAATATAACAGGAAAACAAAACTATAAGAAGGTTGGGCCTTTTTTTGTTGTTGGTGGCACACCCAACATGTTTATTTAATTTAATGCTTAATCCAAGGTTGAAAGGGTTGTAGATTATGACCAAGTATCTCAATAACTTAGACATGGCTCTAAAGATGGTGGATGAGTATGATCAAAAGGTTGTGTTTCCTCTCTTGACTAAAGCCTACAAATAGTTGCATCTTGAAAGGCCACATACCCTTCCACGAGAAGTAGCCTCATTAGAAGACCCATTTTTTGGTGCAACTACCACAATTGAATAAGCAAGTGAAAGTTTGTTGGCACCTAAACTTTTGTTTTTTTGTTGTACATCTTTCAATTGTGTTGAGATGCAAGTCCATTTTCATGGTGGAAAACTCTTGAACCAAAATTCTCATATGTTGGGTTTTTTGGTGTTTTAAGTCTTCAAATAGAAATGGAAAGGATATTTTGCATGGCAAGTATCCTTATTAGTTTGAAAAGATGTCCATTGAGGATAGAAAATATGGAAAACTTGTTGCTCATTTACCAAAATTGGCCCAATGATGCGAGATTAAATTGCAAAACAATGAAAGGATTTGTCTCGTTTCTTTTGCAATTGAAGATGTTCTCTTGGATTATAATGAACAATTGTTGGTTGCTGCAAAATATTATGAGATGCATGGTGAGTTTCCATAATATGAGTCTTTTAATTATTATTTTTATTTGAACAAGTTTGAGTGATTTATGTAGTTAGCTTTTTAAAATGTGCCTTGTGTTGCTTCAAATGTTTTAAACTTTCTTTCAAGCTACAACATTGGTTCTTAGTAGTTTTCAATCTAGATGGATTGTTACCATAGTTGATGTTGTTAGAATGGAATGAATTTGAATATTTTGGCTCTTAGTAATATATTTATTAAGTGCATATATGATACCAATAGGTATCATGTTCTTGAACATTCATACTCATACCCAAGATCTCATTAAAACATGCCAATCATTATTCATACCCACTCGATATATAAACCCTAAACCAAAAAAAAAACATTCATATTCATAGCCAATGTACACATCGAATGAATCTACATACATATACCCAACTTGTATGTTAAAATAAACATACCCACCCAACATTAGTTCAAACCTAATGGTGTGCAAATGAAATTCACGTTGGCCCTTTGTTGACAAGCTTGATTTGAGGTGTCAACTTGTCAAGTCCACACTATTGTTGTGCTTAAAAAAAAACCACCCCTCAAGGTTCTTGGATTTTGTGTAGGGTAAAGGCCCTAGGGTGAAGGCATTCTCAAAATAAAGGGCCTACAACAAGCTGATAGTTGAGTCTTTTTGGCCCCACATTTTGAGAATATCCCCCACCCATGGGCTTTACCTATCATATAGCATTGGCAAAATTTATCATGAACCAAACCTACGTAGATCACAAGGTGTAGGAGTGGGAGGAATATCGTGCTTACTCTTCAATAGTGGGAGGGAAATTATGCCTACTTATAGGTGTAAGGAACCCTCCCACATTATTGAGGAGTAGGCATAATATCCTTCCCATTTTCTGAGAGAGAAATTGATGGATATAAGGTGCCCTCCAAATACACTACAAATTTTCTCCTCATTGTTTTATGAAATTAAAAAAAAAATGTAGAACCAAAGATTATTATTTAAAAAATCAAATACCCAATGTTTCAAATCAAATAGTGGCATTGAATCCTTCACATTGAAGGCTATGACATTCTTCTTTACTTACTAAAAAAACTTAAATTGGATATTCTTTTATGCTATTGAAACACATATATTACCTTCCATTTGTGTGAAATCCAATTTCCTTTTAAAAAATAGAAATTTAATTTTATTGAATTTTTAATGACAAAAAAATATTCAAAATTTTCAATAAGACTTGCGCCAAGGTTTTTGTTTCTTTCCAAATTTCTCAAGTAGGTCCATTGGCAAGTATCCTTAGCATTAATTAGCAATAACTGAAAACTATCCTAGGTGGGTTGGAACATTTTTACAAAAGTGCTACTACAAGTGGCAACCTTGGAAGTGCCTAAGTCTAGATATGGCTAATTTAATTTTTTTTTAATTTCAAAAAATGGCAAAAAGTTCTTAAAATCATAAAATTTTCTTTTTTTTTCATATTCTGAAAAAAAATTCACTAAGTTTCAAAGTGTCACCCCAAAAAAAGAGAAAGCATTGGCCTGAAACAGATGTCTGAAATTTTATGAAATCACCTCATTGCACCCAAAGTCATTGAGGCATTATAATTGTAGTAATAACACAGGCCATGGGCCCTATGGCTTTTAGGAAATCCCAACCAAATAAATAAATAAATAAATAAAATTAAATTGATTTTTTGATATTTCCAACGAGAAAAATTACTCAAAATTCAATAAGAATTTTACTTTTATTGAATTTTCAAGCTGAAAGTATTCAAAATTCCATGACTCCTGGAATTTCTAATCCTAAGTCTCAATATTTCATACTCTTATTTAATAAAATTTCATGACTTTGCAAACAACAATTAGGAGAGGATGAAACATCAAATGGGGGGTTGCAACTCAAGCCTAACATGGCATGACTTTATGGATAACTTTAATATAAGAGTCAAATTTCATGGGTTCCTTGAAAAGCTGTTTTAAGCTTGAAAAAAATGTACATATTCTTGGGCCTTGGAAGAGACTTAAAAAAAACACAATTAATAAAAAATGATTGTTATTCACTATTTCTAATCGACAATCATAATGATTGGTCCAAATGGTAAAATTAAAAGACCATAACAATTTTTTAAAAATGAGTATTGTTCACTATTTTAAATTGGCCAACCATAATAATTGGCCCCAAGTGACGAGATTTAAATTATTTCTCACTTCATATTGTTTAAGTTTTCTTGGTTATGGGTGGAAAAGGTAAAGAAGATTTTATTTATATTTTAGATGTGACAAATATTGATTGAGGTCCAAATTGAAGGTGCAAATGGACATATTTTCTTGTATTTTACAAAAAAAACAAAGCAAGTTGTGCCCCACGAAGGATGAACAATTTTCTGTTGGGTTTCAATTCCTTAGGTAACCATGGTGATTAGCTCAGTTATTTTTTTTTCCTTACCTACCTACCTATTAACAACTCACAAGCAGGTTGTTAGTAGGTAGGTAATAAAAACAGTCTTTACATATGTAATAAACCATCTATTTATCTAATAGTTATTATTTTTTTACCTACCTATGTATGAGACCTATTTCTTACAGAATTGGTTATCAAGGTGAAACCAAATGGTTGGGGAGTATGTTTTTTCTAGTGCACACAATTTTAGTTTCACACCATAATTTGCTATTTCTTTTTGCCCTTCTTATGTCGCAGCACAAGAGGCTAGTGTGACACCTAGAGTTTCTACCACTAGGCAAGTAATTCAGATTGATGGATTCGCATCTGGTTCAAGTCCTATTACCAGGGCTAGAGGAGCCCGGGCATTAATTCAGTGGAGATTCATCCACAATTGAGTAATAATGGCTATCCAATGGATGATGTTCAAAGTCAAGGTAGTTTGTTGAACAGTAAGGTTTGTCTGATAACTACTATGCTTATGTGAATCAATGGTGAGAACATCAGTTACGCTTTGAAATTGGCCCTGGTAGAACCCTCAACCACGTAATGCCGAAAGACATCTTGCCCATTTATTTATGAAGCAAGGTAGTTTGTTTTGTTTTGTTTTGTTTTGTCAGGCTGAAATCTTCCAAATCATGGCGTTTCATGTTGTACTCATGGTATCTTCAGAAAGCTCTTGATGAGTAGGGGTGCTCATGGACGTGATTTGAGACTCTTTTGGAGCTAATGTGTGGAAGTTATCGATTATTTGAACCATTTTCTCAGTGAAAATAAATAATATCAAAACTGAAAAAAAAAGAGAAAGTATTGGAATTTGGGGGCGTTCTTGGTGTTGTTGGAAAGTTTTTCAGCGAGTCAGATTTTAATAGACTTTATTTTAACAATTTTCAGAGCTAAGGTGTGAAAAGATATTGATTTTTGAGTGGATTCTGTTGCTGGAAATTCAAACAAATTTGCAAAAATTGGGTTTGGAACATAAAATCAGTTGAGCTCTCAAATGTGTTCACACTTGGGCCAATGAATGGCACAGGCTACACTAGTCGGAGTGAACCAGCAGCATCCACCTGTGCACCATGCAGAATGGATGATGTATGTATGGACAGGACAAACATTATATTCATTTCCTATAGCAATCAAGCTGGTCACTGATGTACCAAGTCATCCATCCACATGTATCTATCTGTACCTACTAGTAACCACCAATTGCTTTTACCTACTTACATGGTAACCCTGTGTTCCACTTACCTACCATACTATTCCACTTACTTATGGTACTTACCAGTGTTGGACGGTTCTTGACTTTTAAGAAGAACCTCAAGGTAGTAGTTCTGGTTCCCTCCTATTCCAATTCTTAAAACAATTAATTTTTAAAATTCTGATTCTGGGTTTAGTTCTGGTTCTTTACAAAAAATTAATTAATTAAAAATTTTAAAAAATAAAAATTTAAAAAATAAATAAATTAAAAATTGAAATTAAATAAAAATTTAAAAAATAAATAGATAAAGAAATTTAAAAAAATTGGTTCCAGTTATGGAGCCAGTTCCAAAATATGCATACCCGATTCTTCTGGTTTTGTTTTGTATTATTAACAGGAACCAGGGCCAAATGGTTGTAACCCTCCAAACTGGGTACCCGCTCAACACTGGTTACTTACCCACTTAGCCCACTTACTTTTCTAATGGATTGGTGCAGTGTGGCAGGGGGTGGGGTGGGGTGAGGTGGGGGTGCGGTTACAGAATCCTGCTGGGTGCTTTTAGTGCTGTTGCAGGCTGATTGCTCAAACCTTCTGTAAGCCGTTCCAGGAGGGTCAAGTGTCACCACCAATTTTCTTAGGAAGAAAGGAAGAAACAAAGAAAAAGAGAAAAAAAAAGGGTTTAGGGTTTAGGGTTAGTGTCAGGTAAAGCCCTAGGTCAATATTTATTTATTTTAGTGTTGGGTAAAGCCCTAGGTCGATATTTAGTTTGGTGTTCGGTAAAGCCCTTGGTCGATATTTATTTTAGTGTCGGGTAAAGCCCTAGGTCAATATTTATTTTAGTGTCGAGTAAAGCCCTAGGTCGATATTTAGTTTAGTGTTCGGTAAAGCCCTTGGTTGATATTTATTTTAGTGTCGGGTAAAGCCCTAGGTCAATATTTATTTTTTAGTGTCGGGTAAAGCCCTAGGTTGAGGGCATTACCAAAATAAGGGTGCAAAATAAGAATTATCATCCATCCCAGGTGTTAGAAAGAAAAAAAAAAAAGAATTAAAGAATCATCATCCATCCCAGGTGTTAGAAAGAAAAACAAAATTAGAATTAAAGAATCATCATCCATCCCGGGTGTTTGAAAGCAATCGAAATCAAAGACTCAGTCATCCATCCCAGGCGTTTGAACAAATCGGAATCAAAGACTCAATCATCCATGCCAGGCGTTTGAAAAAAAATAATCAGAATCAAAGAATTATCATCCATCCTAGGCGTTTGAAACAAATCAGACTCAAAAAATCATCATCCATCCCAGGCGTTTGGAAAAAAAATCCCGGAAAGAACCGTCAGGTCTCAGGAAACAACTGGCAAGGAACCCCACCAAAGGGGGGGGGTGTTTGGGGCGGGGTTTTCTGGGCAGTTATTTGGCTTTTTCAAAAAAGTTGACAGAATGGTCCTATGATATCAGAATCGGGTATTTGATTTTTCATAGTCACGGTTATCATCCCTAAGAATTGCCCTGATACCCAATGGTAGTTTGGTGCAGTTTCTAATGGCTGCCCGACACTGGAAATAACTTGGCAATACAAAGATACACACATACATACATGCATGCATGCATACATTGTGACATGTACCCCAATTAGTACTTCTACATACTTCCAATATGATATAGATTTTAGAATCCATGCAAAAGGGTATTTTTTAATTTTTTATTTCTCCCCCCGCACCCAATGTTTCCATTTGTGGCTTATTGTGATAAAAACAATTTAGTGTATAGATAACATCTATTTCTAATTGTAAAATTGTGCTCTCCACATTATTAGACTTTTATGGAATTTTGAATTAATTTTTATAAAAAAAACAAGATGGCATCTATGAAGAACAACTTAAGATTCCCTATGTAAAAATATAGTGGGTCATGATGATGATGATGATGATATATATATCATCATTCCATTACATTACAATTTAGAAAATGGAAAAGTAATTTGGGTCCCTTTGCATCATTTTTTTTTGGCGGTGAATTTTCATAATGTGGTGACAAAACTGGGATTTAGAAAAAATAGAGAAGAAATATTGTTCTATTTGAAATTAATTTTTTTTTTTTTACCAAAAATGTGCCAAAAGAATTTAGGCAAAATTTATTTGATTTTTTGAAGAAATGTTGACACTTTTCAACTACATTGAAACAGGAATCTCATGGAAGAATATTCCCTCCTCCCCAATTCGCAACAAAAACAAAACGTTGCACCGAACAGTTAATGCCTCATCTTGCCTAGACCTGTCCGCCTTTTCCATAGGGGGTAGAAGCCGACGGAATGTCCTGCGGACTGGTGGGTGCCAGAGGGCCCGTGTCGCCGCGCGCACATTTCCTTTCAGAGTTTCACTATGTGTGCTCTTTGTGCTTCGTTGTGGTGTGCTGCAGCTTCTTTCAAGCCCCAGCTTCCCTCCGCGATCGTTCGCTTCCTTGAGCGACTCCTCCCGCAGGCCGTCGTCCGGTATGCCTATCTTGACTCCAATTTTTAAAAATATTTTTCCCCGCTTCAATTGATGCCAAAATTGTCCTGATCGGATCGGAATACTCAACACAGCTTCGGAGCAAGAAGAAATTAGCGCTTGCACAGACGACGTGCTTTTACTCGAACAATAAATAGGCCCGGAGCCAAGTTTGTGTATACGAGCTTCTTCTTCATCGCTGTCTGTGAATCTGAACTTTTCACTTGTTTTTCTTCCTACCTATGGAGCTAGCTTTTGTGTCGAACTTTTGTTTCGTTTTTGCCAGTTTTTTCTTTCGATGCAACTAATCGTTCGCAAATCGATATGCCTGGGAAATAGATTTTTCTCTCTCTGGTGTTCATCATCGGTAGGAGCAGCTAGGAGTCTACAATAATGAGTTTCATGCGGTGTTTTGAGGTTCTTTCAAGTGTAGGAATCGACTTTCGGCTTTTTTTTACTGTAACCGATTCTGCTGCTTCGACAAGCTGCCAGGAGTAACAGCATCGCAAAAGTCTGAACAACAGCTTTATTTCTTTCTGTGATGGTTCAGAAAAAAACAGGTACGAGGAATTCAAGACGACAAGAAAGATGTAAAGTCATGCTAAAGGAGAAGCTTAGAAGCTTGCAACAACACATAGCTAGGTGGTGGTCATCTTTTCTTCTTCACTTAGTGCAATTGATGGAGCCCAGTATCCTTGTTGCAGTGAACTGTGAAGAAGAAAAAGCAACGATCACCTAGCTTTGTGTTGCAAGCATCCAAGCTTCTCCTTGTGCATGTTTTTACATCCTTCTTGTTGTCTTGAATTCCTCATGCTTGTTTTTCTTTCTTTTTCTTGTTTATGTACTCATAGCTGGCTTTTGTTGCAATTGCATGAATGATCTATATATGCAACAACAAGGCATCAAACCTGCAGCATCTGTGATGCAGCTGAGCCTGTATGTTTCAGAGCGAATACTATTGCTGCAGGGAAGGAAGACTAGGTTGCAGTCACATGTGTATAATGATTAGCCATATGTGTATGTCTCTGGCTTTATAATACAACTGTTCCTATAGATTGCAGAGTTGCTTTTGTTTAGCTGCTACAAAATATCTGATCTACAGCAACTTCTGTGACAACTCTCTTAAGGATGCACCTGCTGGTTTTCTTACAGTAAATACATTCCTATATTACTGCTTCCTTCTTTTATTCCACATGTTACTAATTGTGCAGACTTGTCTTAGACAAATGATGTATGATGTCTAAGGTTGTCATTCAATCTGATAATATCTCTAAATAAGAAGATTGTTGTAGAGAGGATTGCATGACCAGCCTCCTTATGTACATCTCCAGTGAGATTCTGTCAGTCTGTTGCTTTTTGGCAGTGACATATTACCAGGCATGACCTTAATGGGATAATGTTTGATGGGATGTTCATGCTGACAACATTTTTTGTCTTTGTGCGCTGTAGCTGATGAGTTCTTTATCCATGTCCCTTTTTCTTATTACATGACCTAAATTTAGATGCAGTGCATTCATTCATCAAGTTGTCTCTATGTTGGCTTTGTACCTTGCTTTCTTTGATTGACATATTCTCTGACTCATACATGTGACAACTCTGCAGCCTCCTATTAAAGTGGTCCATGGTCTGTTATTAACATTTCATGCAGTTTGCAAGCCTCTTCCCTTTGGACTGTCGCCTCAGGGATGGCACCGGCCAGAGTGTTGATTTCCCTGTCAGTTTGAGTGTTGCAATGTTAGCCAGAAAGTCGTGGAAGATGCACTCTGACTTGATCTAGTAATTACTTGTATTACACATTGGGCATATAACCTGGCTTTTGAGTTACTAATTGTGCATTCATTCTATACATGAACAGCATCCTTTTGTATTTGTGGGTGTTGCTATGAGTCATGGGGAGATTGCAGGTGTCTTGATCAGGCGATGTGAATTAAGAAATTGCACATTGGGTGGTTGATATATATATACACAGGTTGTATGGAACCACTCAAGATGGCAGAGGGATCATCATCGCTGCTGGGTGTAGCAAGTAAGTTGTCAGGGTATTCCTACTTGGGCTCAAAGCTGGCACCGAACTGTCACTTGTATTCTGGCATGGAGCATCAGATTGTGTGTGGGTCCCCAAGTTTTGCAGTAGCCATGAGGCTTGGAGCCATTGCCAAGCCATGTGGGGGCTTCAACCAACTGTGTCCCATTGACCACCTTATGTCAAGAGGCCAGAGTTTGGTGCCCACAGGCCGCATTGCCCCAGTCTTTGTCCCAGCACCTAAGGAAAAGGGTTTTAAAGGTTTTATGACCGATTTTCTTATGGGTGGAGTCTCAGCTGCTGTGTCAAAGACTGCTGCAGCACCCATTGAGCGAGTCAAGCTTCTCATCCAGAACCAGGATGAGATGCTGAAATCTGGTCGCCTTGCAACACCTTACAAGGGCATTGTTGAATGTTTTACCCGCACTGTCCGCGATGAGGGTTTCATCTCCTTGTGGCGTGGAAACCTGGCAAATGTCATCCGTTATTTCCCTACTCAGGTATGGGCCCTGCTCAGGGAAGTATTTTTCTGGATTGGTCCTGTCTAAATGTTTGTATGTTGCAGGATCTTCTGTGGGTTCAGATTGGGCTTTGGTTGTGAGTACATCTGGCTAGAAAATAGTTGTGCTATATTTCAAGCTGAATGATGTAATACCATTGAGTCAAATCTCTAATGTAAGTCCATTAAAGATATGTCTGGTAAGGAAATTCCATGGCATAAATGAAGGCACCTGCTGTTTTTTGTCACATGATTTCCTTTATGCTATGCAAATGCTGGGTGGTTTTTTTGTTTGAGCTTCTGGTGATTTGTGTGCTATGCTCCAATATTCTTTTGTCAGTTCTGAAGTCAATAGAGATTTGTGGAGCACTCTTTATGCAGCCAATATCCTTGAATTGTTCTGTATCTCAAGTCCTCTGTCATCAGCCTAATGACCACTCCCTGCAAAACAGGCATTGAACTTTGCATTCAAGGACTACTTCCGGGCTCTGTTTGGTTACAAGAAGGACAGGGATGGTTATTGGTTGTGGTTTGCTGGAAACCTTGCATCTGGAGGGGCAGCAGGTGCCTCATCACTTCTCTTTGTTTATTCTTTGGATTATGCCCGAACTCGGTTAGCCAATGATGCCAAGTCCTCAAAGAAGGGTGGTGGTGAGCGCCAGTTCAATGGATTGCTAGATGTGTACAGGAAGACACTTGCCACTGATGGTATTGCTGGACTGTATAGAGGATTTGTGATCTCTTGTGCTGGTATTATTGTGTACCGGGGTCTGTACTTTGGAATCTATGATTCCCTGAAGCCAGTTGTACTGGTTGGGAGCCTTGAGGTATTTTTGTGGTACTTCATCCTTGATGATTAATTGTGAAAAGCATGGTTGTTTCAATTACATTGGGGAATGTGATATGATGCTATCAAGTGCTGGAAAACCTGTATTGCATCTGTTGAATTACAGTTAGGGGAATGGAGGGACTCTTCATTGCATTGCTTTTTTATGTATGGCATTTGTGTGTGGCAGGGCAACTTTTTGGCTAGTTTCTTGCTTGGATGGGGAATCACCATTGGGGCTGGGCTTGCCTCATATCCCATTGATACTGTTCGACGTCGCATGATGATGACCTCTGGAGAAGCAGTGAAGTACAAAAGCTCACTGGATGCATTTAGGCAAATTATAGCCAAGGAAGGCACAAGATCATTGTTCAAGGGTGCTGGTGCAAACATTCTCCGTGCAATTGCAGGAGCTGGAGTGTTGTCTGGATATGATCAGCTCCAGTTACTCCTGTTTGGAAAGGCTTATGCAGGCAGAGGTGGTTAAGGGGGACTCTAGTAATATGTCAGATAATGATGAAGTGTTTTCAGCATCTGCAGGTGCTGTTACTAATTGTGAGAGGACAATTGAATTCAGTTTTTTGCATATCCTTCCACCAGAATTATATTCTAGCATGGTAGTACAGCAGTTACACACCTACTAGTATGGCAAATTTAAGTGTACTAAGACATCAGGAATTGGCATATATGTACTAACTCTTTCTGTTTGCATGAACCATACTATCCTTGTGTTCACTTCCATGTGCTGACATTGTGGTAGAGCTTCAATCGATCACAAATGTTGCCTCTGATGAACAATTGCTTCTTGTAGAAAGAGCTGCCTGCTCCTCTTCTTCGACTAGGTTTTGAAGAAAGAACAGCAAGTGGTGGAGTATATTTATGGGATGATGAGATTATGGACTTATGGATGCTCAGGAAGATCTGCACAGGTCAGGTTAGGCTGCACACAGACCTGTGATCACCATGCTAACAATGATGTCTCAACTTCCTTTCTTCTGATGGCAACTTTAGATGAAGATCTTTCAAACAGTGTGGACTGTGACATGTCCTCCATGCAAATGGCAAACCTTGACAAACTTCAGGAGCTTTTTTACTTTACCAATTTTTGAATGTTTGCATTGGAAGGTACACCCAAACCAGATCCTTTGGTAATAAGGGTTACAAACATGTGGGGTTAGATGCAGTGAATTGAAAGATTTTTGACACAAAATAATGAGTGCAGCTTATGCAGGATGAGTACTCCTGCAGGAGGAGAAAGTTGGGACCTTACTGAAAGGTTTACCAAGTGTGAGCAGTGAATCTGTATATGGACAATGGAGAGATGGGGGGAATATGTCATGGACAAATGGTTTCATCCTTTTTAGGGCAACCACTTTTTGGAAACAACTTTAGATCAGGTATTTCCTCAAATCTGATTCGAGACATCCATTGTGTCATGGGATTCACTTGTCAAGGAAGGAGGCACAGGACATGTTGTCAAACAGATGTAATGCGGGCCAGTAGAGGGCTGGTGGGATTCAGTCCTTTCACAACAATGGGTTTCCATGCTAGCTGTCAGCATGTCTTCTGACCATGGCACTCATGATGCAAAAGGACTCAAGGAAGATCATGCTGCTCAAAGTCAGCAGAATAATCCAAGAGCCTTTCTCCAAATAACAGGTAACTCTGTTTCCTCAGTGATAAGGTTTTACAGGATGTTTTACTTTTTTGAACCATGATTGAAGTGTTGATCTAGCAAAGTGTAACCCCACTTCAACCACCATCACTTGAAAATCGATTAGCTGAGGTTCTAGTGAACCTGGAGATACTCATATATCCAGTCAATGCTGGGGCACCTGGAACTGTTTTTGCACCAGCAGTGCCTTGCAATTGGTTACCTTAATCCCTGTTTACAACAGTTGGTTTAAAATCAGCTTAAATCAGTTGTGAACAAAATTCCCTGGTCATTGTGAAACAAATTTTTTGGAAAAAAAATGTTGCATGCAATATGCAAGATAGCAGTAGCTGACACTGCAGAGAAGCCACCATAAAAGCCATTGCAATGTTGGTTTATGTTGTTGATTTAGGATTTAGCCACTTTGACAAACACATGTTGCCCATGCAGGGAAGGAAGTGGAGCTGCAATTAATGCAAAGGTTTAGCCACTTTGACAAATACTTGTTGCCCAAGTGGGGAAGGAAGTGGACCTGTTGCTATAGAAGTTTACTACCTATGTAAGAGCCATTTACAATGTTGGTTTATTTTTTTGGTTCAGGGTTTAGCTACAGTGACGAGCACTTGTTACCTGACTGGGGAATGAAGTGGAGCTGTTGCTATGGCTGCCAACTGACTTCATTAGCTCCCAACAAACAGTTGTAGGCAATTACTACACTAATTATCCGGCCAAACTTTGGTAAGCACTATTAAACAATAAAAATCTGAAGTGGAAGTTTTTATTATCACATGTTTTGGAAAGCCACAAGAAGATTCTAGTCATGATAAATTGCAGTAGCAATCAAGAGATATGTCCTCACTCGAATGAGGATACTGTTGATTATGCTTAATACAAGTATGTCACTATACACCACTAGAGTTGTGCAGGTATTTGATTTTGTAAATAACCCCTGGTTCTGGGTTTTTGAAAATTTATAATCAAAGAACAACCAATTTTGGTTTTCTTTTTTTTGAACATCAAACTTAACAAACCTCTGAATCCGGTTATTTCGAAAAAACTCAAGGAGCCACTCCAAGCTTTTCATAATACTTTGAAGCCGACCATTGGGCACTTTACAAAAATTGAAGATGCTGAACATAAAATGGACATGCATCACTAAACTTTCTGTATTTGGCATCTGGGAGATTCCATCCGGCTGCTTTGACAGTTTCTGCATTCTCCTTTACCTAAAGCACCACAATGTCATCGCTGGTGTCGATTGCATCTTGAATTTTCTCCACAGTGCCATGAGCTTTGCCAGGTCCTTGCAGAAATCCGATGCAAAACAAAAAGAAGAACCAAGCAAAGATAACTCAAAGATAAACTTGCTAATTTTATTTTCTTTTGATACCAAGTTTTGACTTCTAGAACATGATGAGAGAGATAGCAATGGGTATTTTAATGCAAGGACAAAAACTCTAAAACTCCCGTGCACAATCTGAAAATATGAAAACAACCCAATAAAGCCAATCAAAGCCAGAATGGGCAATAGATCAATCAAGTACTTTTGAATTCTTGAAGAGCAAGCCTGCAATTTCTCCCAATAACTTCTTCTGTGCTACTCTGTCAGCTTCAAGAAATCATGTGATGCAAAAAAATTCTGGTTAGAGTAAAGCTTCCACAATCTAAAAAATACATACTAAAACTCTGGAGCTGAAGGAGCAATTTTACACACTGGAAAACATATGTATGATGGTTAAGGGAAAGTAAAAATGGATATTAAACAAGCCCTGAGGTAAAAGCATGCACTATAAGGCAGACAAAAAAAATGAAAGACTTCACTTATATCATGTTTTATTCATATGAAAGCAATAAAGTAGCATCAACATGGGTTGATGAATGATAAAAAATACCATTCATGTCCTTTATTGAGCTTATAAGGAAAAAAAAACTTGGAAGATGTGAACCTTAAATTTAGACAACTAGGTTTGCAAGTACACAAATACATAGGGTTAGATCAAGTTGCAAGTTAGATAGATTTTTTGTCATGGGCCTTACAATACACTCATCAAGAAGTCAGGGATCTATGATCACAAAACTTTGGGCTATATGTTTGAGAGTGGTGGCAAAGACATTGATGACAAATCTTGTTGCTCCGTTCCACCTTATAGTGCAGGCCATGAGCTTTCATCACTATCTCCCTTGTATCCATGTGCTCCTTTTCATGGCTTGATGGTGACTTCCTGAAGAACCTGAACCAAACACCACCACCACCCAGAAAAAGTGCACCGTTAAATTCAAGTGACTGATCTCAACATGGGCATCTTGAAGCCTAAAATTAGTGCATGTTTGTGGGCAATATGATTTTAAGATTTTTCAAAGGATCACAGAATTTAAGAGTTTTTTGGGTACCCAAGTAGTGAAAGGAACCCTGATGAACGTCGGGTTTTTTGTGGAGCTTCATTCCCCATTGTCATGCCTTCCACCACATTCGAAAGCTGGGATTCAATCTGGATGCATGGAGGAAACCCAACCATCACCGCAAGGTTGATCAGATCTGGTGGCAAACATACTAGTCCAAAACACCACCTGTTGTGAAGTGCCCGTCTCTTTCAATTCTAGGTGTTGGAAATGTTTCAATACCTGGACAATGGTTGGATGCTGCTGCTTCTGAAACACTGCAGCAAGCTCTGTAACAGATTCCATGGCCTTGTCCTGCAGCCTACTGTCATATTGGATAAGAGACCCAGATAAGCCATTTGGGCGCATCATCTTCTCCCTTTTACTCTCGGTATACTTGCTCACCTCCACCTGCATCCTGTGCTCATGGCACCACATTTTTTCCACTCAAGCCCCCAACTTGTGTAGACAAATGTGTTCCAATTTTTTAATTTTTTTTCTTTGTTGAAGATTTTTGGGTCTAATCCAACACAAAGTGCAAAACTCTTTTCAAGTTGTAGGTAGACATCTGGGAAGGGAAGAAACTCTCTTAACCCTATGTATTTGAGAACTTGGCCACCATCGCTGCTCTTGATGGGGGTCATACTGAGAAGGTTCCAGAATCTGGATCCATCCTTCTTATAATTCAGTATGCATCCACAGAAGCTTTTTCCAGCTGCTATTGACTCTCTGATTTTTGCAACCTCCTTCTTATCAGTTCCAGGTCCTTGCAAAAACCGACTGTCATAACAGAATGACAAACCCACCTTGTGAGTACCTACATCAAGAGTGTACATTATTCAGCTGCCGTCAAAGCTTGATTTGATGATCCTTGAAATTCTACTGTCAAGATTTTGCAAGTGCACATACAAAAACCTTGATGGTAAAATGTGGGCAGCAAGGCACAAAACCCATTGAAGACCCACCCACATACCAGTTCTGCCCGATAACCTCTTGGGGGCTGTAACCTGTCAAGCTGAAGAATCCAGCACTTGCATATATGATTGGGAATTCTCGCCATGTTGCATCTGATATCACAAATGCATGTTCAAATTTTGATAACACATCTTTGAGCTTGTGAGAAAGGAGGGGGAGAACACTCCGCATCATGGATGATATATTGGTGCTGCCTGTATCTGATGCCTCTGATGACCTTGTTGACGTCTCTGATGTGCGCATTGATGTTATGGATGTGCACATTGATGTTGTGGATGTGCACATCGATGTTCTTGTTGATGATGTTCCTGGTTCAGATGTCCAATTGCCAGAACTTCTTCTTCTACTACCACTCCCAGTTGAAGAAGAAGATCGATCCCTAGACAATTTCCGTGTTCCGACACCACAGATTTTGCCAGTCACACTGTCAGATTTTAGTACTAGACCCCATTCTGCAGCTCTTTCTGCCATTACTGCCTCTGTTAGCTCCTCCCTTTCTGGTGACCTTTCCTGCTCCTCCAAACCCACAAAAGTGACCAAAATTAGGTCACAAAGTCACAAAGCTCACTCGCTTGGAAATCTTGTTTCACAAAGAGCACACTGTTACTTGCAGTTATGTTTCTATTATCAGGTCAAGCATTTTCTTAACCCCTGTATCACTGAATTTCTTCGTCAAAAGACCAGCCTAGACAATTACCTATTTCTCACCATTCATCAGAAATTATATCAATGTGGTGACAAATTGAGTCTTAGTGTACAGAACTCACCCATTTCATGACTTTCTCTACTGTAGGGCTGTTGTGCAGGTCCTGCTGCTGCTGCCCTCCAGAAAAGACATCCCTTTTGTCAGGATTCAGCTCCAGAATCATCTGTTCTTGTGTATCTTCCACTATCATGTCAGAGATTTCATCTGTGGAGCTTGTCTTCTGAGCTGTGGTTTGTACAGGATACAGCAGCTCTGATTTAGCTGCTGCAAATAGCTGCATAATGTTATTAGGCTGTTGTTGCTCATTGTCATCATAGCCCCATAAAGGATAAGTGCCCATGTGAGCAGAATTTCCAGAATGATACCCATCACTTGAGAGAGTAGTAGTAGTACTACTACTACTGCCAAACACTTCAAGAGAACTTCGACGTTGAGTGCGGGTTAGCTGAGGTTTCACATTCAAATTCTGGCATCCTGCAGCTCGTTGAGAATTGTGGTGGAGTGAAGCAGAAGAAGCATCACCCATGAGCTGACTAGCTGAAGGCTCTGAACCTTGCATACCCAAAAAAATTATCTCTGGAGAATTCTTCTTCTTCTTCTTCTTTGGATACCCTGTCAAGGAACCTCTGAAAATCAGGACCTACTACTGGGAACAAAATCCAACATGTCAACTGGCTACTCTAAGATTCACCGAATGAATTTCTTACACAATTTTACTTTTAAATGTATTGTTTTTATTTTTAAAAACCCACAAGAAACCCTAAATCACCAGATTCATTAGTGAAGATGTGGCAACATCTGATTAGCATTTTCTACCTGTTGTAGCAACACGGAAATTAGCCAGGCTCGATCTTGGTGTCAAAGTTGCTGACTTCACACATTCAAATTCCACCACTGATTGATTCTATGTCTGTTCCTTCTTGCCACCCACCAACCCAGAGGTGTTGCTGAGGATTTCACAAGAGGAAAGAGATTCACATCCCTTTAACCTTTGCCTGTGCAGGAAAAAAAAACTGCTGAACACCTGAACACAATACCAAATCAAACCCTTAATTAATCCAAGATTTCAAACTAGTAATTTGAAGGGCTTGTCGAAGATGAGTCCTGGTTTAGATCAGAGATTTCAAAATGGCAAGAAACAAAAGAGAAATTTTATGAAAAAAAAAAGGGAGGCTACAAAGCAATTGAAGACAGATCTCATACACATAAATGAATATATAGGTATATCCCCACTGTATCAGCTAGCTGCTCACAAACACACAACAAACAAAAGCACACAACTTCAGTCAAGTCTGTACTCTGTTTCTTCACTCAAGCTCTGACATAATAAAACAAACCCACCTGATCTCTTTTTTTTTCCCACACACTAGCTGATGATTCAGGGATTGCAGAAGCAAGATCAAATCAACTGCCAAAAAGCCTGAGGCATCTTACTCTCCTTTTGGGTTCTTCTTCTTCTTCTCGTACAAACTTACATTCATTCTACACACAAAGTAGCAAAACAAAAACACACACACACACCCCCAAAAAGGAAAAGAAAGCAACAGCTAGCAAAACACAAAGATCAAAAAACCCACAAATTCTAGAATGTGCTCCACCACCACCCACCACCACCACCACCACCACCATCATCATCATCACCAACCCATGTAGATAGAAGTGTGCAGTTTGAAAGAACAAAGACATGGGATACCTGCATCAAACCTGGCAAAACCAAACTCCAGTCTTGATTTTCTTCTTCAACTTATTGAGTCTTGATTTTCGGGAAGAATGGGTAAAAGCACAACAGAAGCACATTTGTAGATAGATCCCTCTCTTCTCTTCTTTTTTTTTCTCTCTCTTCTCTCTCTCTCTCACACACACACACACACACACAGATCAGAGCTGTCTCTTTGGCTACAAATGCGAGAGAAGGAACTGGGTGACAGCAGAAAGGAACGAAGTTTTCGGCAATTTGTAACTACTACTGACTGCAATTTTTGTCTTCTTGTACTGACTGGAATTCTGACATCATCTCAATGCATTTGGCATTTATTGGCCTTGCCTACTAAGAAGGCAAGGATATTGTGTTTAGATCCATTACAGAGTCTAGTAGCTTAAGGGATTTTGGCCTTCTAGGCCATTGCTGAAATGGTAAAGGTACTTCAATTTTGATATGAGGATTTTTGAAAGATGATATTTTGGCTTGTGTTGAAACTTCGGATCAGTCCCAGAGTTATGATATTTTGAAGGATTTTGGGAGGATTTTCTTTTTCTTTTTTCGAAGATTGTATTTTTGTATGGTGAAATCATTTGAATTTCCATAATTCTTCTTTTGCCTTAAGATACTTTTTCATGTAGATGGCAAGGCCATTGTGTGACACACCCCTTGTTAGTTTTGTTACCACTCTCTTTGTGGTGCTGTGAAATACATACCATCTTAGTGATACCCTCCGGGTATCTGAGGTGAACACCCACAACACACACACACACAACCCCCTCCAGTTTGCTTGTATTCAAATGGTTCTTTGAAAAATCAAAGAACCGTGTGTGAACCAGTCTTGTTTGGTTCTTGTTTCAAAAGGAACCTTTTTTAAAACAATTTTCTTCTTTTTTAAAAACAATTTTTCTTTTAATAAAATTTTTAAGATTGAATCCTTTTGATTTATTCTTGAGATTGATTCTTTGGATTTTTAAAAACCTTTGGTTTTGGATTGTTTTCATAAAGAATTTAGAATGAGTCCAACTTAAGACCAAGTCCTCTCTTCCATCTCCATTATACACAATTAAATTAATTTTTTAAAAAAAATATTAGTTTGATCAAATAATACACACAATTCAAAATAAGAAATTATATAGTATTCATGATGTTTATAACTAATCAAATGCTTACTGAAAACATAAGACTAACCCTTTTTTTGATAACATAAATAAATTTATTTACTTATACACCTTATTCAAAAATGGGACAAAACCCTTAGTTCAAGTTCTAATTCAATTTTGAAGAAAAAGTGCCAATTATTCAATTAGGTTCAAATAGAACTTAAAACCTTTGGTCTTAAAACCTAAACTATAACTTAGACTTCAATCTACCTAAATCCCAAAACATGCCAAAACATTAACTTGAACTTGCCATAATGAGGAAGTTATCACACTTGTATTTCCTTTTGTGAGTTTTGTATGGTGGAGGAGGGTGTTTTGGTTGTTGGGTTGTTTGTAGACATAGAAGATCTTCTAAAGATTTTTAAATCAAAATATAATGATATATATGTGTGTGTGTGTGTGTGTGTGTGTATGTATGTATGTATATATATATAAATTAGTTTATATTTTTTTCATGTGATAATCCAGGTAATTTAGCACTTTGTTCATGGATGAAAATTCATCCTTCTTCACCTTTCATGAAAAAATCTATATTTTTAAATTTCCTCAACAAAATAAGCACCTTAGAACCAAACAATTGATAAGTTTGAGTTTTTCACATGCCACCAAAAAGCATACACATAATAAAGGAAGAGAGAGAGGGTATTTGACCCTTGCATGCTTTGACAATAGAGCTTTGAAGGCCGATCGACACATGAAAATATTTCATCCATGAACATTAATTCATTGTCTAAAATCAATTTTCATTTATGAACAATCATTTCTCATTATAAAGAATCAAACTATATCATTTATAAATGTTTCATGCAATCATTGTCCACTTGCCAATAATATGGATGAAGTTCATCCATTGTCATCCATTTTAATTTAAAATAAATATTTTGTAAAGTTGGTTAAGAGGATTTTGGTAACCCTGGTTTTCATAGAAGCTTCCATGACCTTACTCTTTAAATTGGTGTAAATAAAAATAGTACAATTCATACCTTTCAATCAGCTTCAAATACTTCCAAAGATAGCATGATGCTTGCAAGGTTGGCTTTTTTTTAATAAAAACTGTGAGGTAGATGGTTTGGCAATCATGAACTCTTACATAGCCAAATTTGGCTACAGGTTAGAGAGAAAAATATAAAATTTTAGAAATCCTGCTTTTTATGTTGGCAACATGCTGGAACCTCTTGTCTAAATCTGGAGATTTCAGAATTTTTTCCTTGAAATATGGCAATTTTGGACTAATTTTTCCAAAAAACAATTTTTGTAAAAATTGCATTCTTTTTTTTGGGTCACCAAGTGGTGAAGTTTTGCCACAAATAAAAACATTGATTGTTGTCCACACACACACACACACACATATCATCATTTCTATGTCATACATCAAATCGGGATAAATATTTCTATAATTTGGATGTGTGATTTAATGCAACATGTGTACCATTGATGTATTTAAATAGTGATATGTTTAAATTGAGTGGGGATTTTCATTTCAATAACTATGGATTACAAATGGACACAATGTTACAAGTTCAAAAACAAATGGAATTATGGTTGTGATTCTTTGAACTTGCGCAATGTGTTTAATTAATGAGGGAATTATTTGTCATGAGCTCAATGGAAATTCATTACATGTCTCCATGTATCACAATGCATCCAAAGTTATACATAAAGAATCGGTGAAAATGTTTTAGAGCATCTCCATTGCCCCCCTACATTTGGCATTATAGACCAACTTGGGTGGGGGGTATGTGCAGGCTATATTATGTAGGGGTTGGTATATGTTGAAAAACTACCACCACAACAAAAATCCAATTTGGCTTCACCTAATATTTCATCCCACATGTGTTGAAAAGGTTTCACAACGTTTTGTCAAAATCTCTTACTATAAAATAAAGTAGATAGAAGATTATAACTTTTCTACCCAAATCGAACGTTGGAGAAAGCAATTGCAAGAAAATTTTGAAGCAATGCTTGAAAAATGATGATTTTGAACATTTCTTTGCAAGTAGATTCGTGAATAAGATAAGGATTAGTTTTGAAATTCAAAAGAGAAAGCATCGAGGTTCATATCCTAGACAAAACTTAATTTGAAAAAAGAAAGTAGTGTGGACAAAATTAAATCTAGAAGGATTATTTTTGTGCATCACCAATGCATGGTGATAGATTGTTTAGAATGAGGTTCAAAATGATGAAAACATTGTTTCTTTGCATTATTGATAGTGTATGTGCACATGATTTTTAATTTTTGTAGAAATGAAATGCATTTGGCAACATAGGCTTGAGCTCCATCCAAAAGTGCATAGTTGTTTGCACATTTTAGATTATTGAATCCCACTTGATGCTTAAATATTGGGAGAAATCACAATAATGGAAGCAATTAAACAATTTGTGAAGAATGTCAAAGAAATTCTTGGAATCCAATATTTGAAGCAACATACAAAAGATGATATTGAGAGCCAACTCAAAATTAGCGAGGCTTCAGGTTTTCTAGCTATGTTTGCAACTTTAGATTGCAAGTACTATAGTTGGAAAATTTGTCCTATTATTTAATAAAAGCAATTTCAAACCACAATAGGTCAATCATTCTTGAAGTTATTACTAACCAATTACCATGGAATTGGCATGCATTTTTGGTCTTCTTGGTGTTAATTATGACATCAATGTGTTAGATTAGTTGTTACTTATTGTTAACTTATTTCAAAGGTTAGTTGTTGACATGAAATTTGTTGTCAACACTAATACATGTGCAAAATATTATCTACTGTTTAGTGGGATCTATCTTCAATGGAGAATATTTGTTCAAACAATTCATGAACCATGAATAGAAAAGTGATAAAAAAAATTTTAATGCAAAAAGCGGTTAGAGAAGATGTGCAATGTTGTTTTGGGGTGTTTCAAGCACATTTTGCAATCATTCAAAATCTAAGAAGACAACGGACATGGCCCCAATCAAAAGCATTTTCATAGGGGATGTGATTTTGCATAATATGATAAAAAAATATGAATCCAATTGCAACTTAAAGCCTTTGTTTGACATTAGATCTAAAGGTTCACACTTGAAATGGGGGTTGTTTTTTAAAGACTATTGCCAAAAAACTATTGAGATTGAAAATGAAACTATTCAATATAATTTAAGAAATGACCTTGTGGAACATCTTTGGGTTCAAAAAGACAACAACATGTACTAAATAAATACTTTGCTTACTCAATATCAAACATTTTCAAAAACTTTTTTGGTTGTGATGAAGTTTGTGAATCAATATGTGTTTCAAGTTCATGTTTATGTAATTGTGATGAATTGTCAAGTGTTATCGAACCTTCGTGTGAATCATTAGCAGGTGAAGCTTTGTTTAGAACTTTCCAAGATTTTCTTTTCTTTGAAGCATGAAATATCCCTTAACCTCCTTTTAGACAAGTTCAGAATCAACTACTATGAATAGGGTCATTATGTTTTGCTCCTCCATGATTACTACCATTTTCAATGTTGCAACAACCATGTCAGTAGTGTTTAAGCATGAACTTGGATTGTAGAATCATTAAACTTTAATCACTTTTGTTCTTCCTTTGCAGTTATTGAACCTTGTGGCCTTTTGGAACTTGAATGACCACTTTTGATAGGTGTTTCTAAACTATTTGGTTCATTTTGAAGGTCAAAGTTAGCATATGCATATTATTCACCAAAGGCAAATCATTTCAAAAATTCAATCTTCTTTGCATGTTCCTTAAAATCTACCCATTTAGGAACACTTTTCAAAATGAGCCAACAACGTATGAAGACAAAACTCACATTTTTGGGTGCTTTGATTTGAATAACTCTAATGCCCTTTATAAAACATCATTAGCTAAAATCCTTGATTCACAAAGTGTCATCATTGTTTCATAATGCCTAATGAATTCAGCAACATCATGTTTAATCACTTTCCATTTTGTTCAAGAAAGCTTAGAAGTCATGTAGCCCAACCCATAGGTTGATTTTGATTGTAATGCTCCCAAATCCAATCCTAAAACAAAGTTTTCTCTACCTAGTACATGTTGTGTGGTCCTATAAAATATGAAAAAATTTGCAATAGAATTGTTTCTATTCTTTTGGAACAGTTTTTTTACCCTTCGAGCTTTTCATCACAAGAACATCTACATGTAATTGTGGCATATTATGCTTTGCAAAAGGTTTGCAAGAGCTTGGTATGGTGTGGCAAAAGAGTGAATGCAAAGAGATTTTGTGTCGAGATCAATGTTTCTTTTACAAACCACAAACATAAGTTTTACAATAAAAAGAAGGTAGGAGATGGATGAACATTAAGGACAATACCATTGTGCTTGCAACTACATATCAATAAAATTAGAAAGAAATCCACACATTGACAATAAAAAAAACCCACAACAATGAATGCAATCGTAACCAATTGACAAGTTCTAGGATTTAGCTAGGTTCAAATATAGGTTATAGTTTAGATTCTAGGGCCTTTGGATTCAAGGTTTTGAGTTTTGTTAGAATTGTCACTAGAACCAAACCAAGAAACTAATCTCTTTTCAAAATTGAATTAGAACTTGAACAAAGGATGATGCTTTATTTAAAACAGGTTCAGGTTTTCAACAATTTTTTTAATTAAAAAAAAAAAACTTAACCTCACATTTTAGGTAAGTTATTGCATTTGATTGGTTGTACATAATAAATATTACATAATCTATATCTTGAACTATATGCACTACTTGAACAAACTAATATTACACCCCAATTTATTTATTTTTAAATAAAAAAAATAGTCGTGTTGTGTGTAATGAAGATGGAATCAAACTTAGCATTAAACCAGATTGACTTTTTTCAAAAAATTGAAATTGATTGGAACCAAGGGTTTTAGAAATCAAAAGAAATGGTCTTAAGACCAGATGGACGGTTCCATCAAAAATGAAAAAGTTAAAAAAGAGTTACAACCTTGTGAGTGCTTGCAAACATGGTTGCAGACATGGAAGTGAAAGGGTTCTTACACCCAAGACCAACAAAAGCTTTACATGAACACATGAGAAGAGCATTTTGCTGCTGGACATGATGCACACATTTGTGCATTTTGTTGGACACGCTCATCTTGTCTTGGACAAGGGTTGAGTGAATGCATGGTACTCTACTCTTATTAGTCTCTGGCTTTGGACTTGTTTCAATGGAATTGCGGGGAACAAGGAACAGCAGTGTGTAATTGTACAGACCATGATAGTAAGCAATTCACCTGCCTCTGTGCATTTTCACTAGTGTATAATAATTGTGGTTTGTCTTGCAGGTAGCAGTTTCACCAGTATCAGGTGGCGGGTCAGGTAGTGCCAACTGCTAACAAAAAGACAACTTGTGTTGCATGCTTCTTTCTTTAGATTAAGTCATTTTATTTTATTTTGGTGTTTTGCAGATCTTTGAGAAACACCCAACAAGCATCAAAACATTTGGTGTTTTGGTGAGGTACCAGAGCCAAACTGGTTCTCAACTTTAGAGCTTTCCATTTGCAACAGGATGTTCAAGAGTTAAAATGTAGGAAGCTCATAATCCTGGCATGCAGGAACAGAGGGACATGAATTTGCAGATGCAAAAAGCTTGACAGTGCACTACCGGCAATGAAGAATGGAAAGACTCTTCTGCACTGAGATTTGAAGAAATGAGAATGCCAAAATCATAACAATAAGACAGATACACAAATCACAGCAGTTCAACTAACATATTTTTAGAGATGTGGAACCAATGAAACAACAAATGAGGCTTTCATGATTAGTCAAAAATGTCCATTGAGAATGACAAAAATGGTTATTGTGCTCTCAAAAATCAGAACTCAGCATCCTGGAGAGGATGCAAGACATAAGATTTCATCATTATCAATGCGAAAGAAACTGGACTAGAGAGCTGAAACAGCCTTGTTGTTTGTTTAACCACCACCACCTGAGTAGGCCTTTCCAAGGAAGAGGATCTGAAGTTGATCATATCCAGACAACACTCCAGCTCCTGCAACTGCTCGCAAAATGTTGGCACCAGCACCCTTGAACAAAGACTTGGTACCTTCCTTTGCAACAATCTGCCTGAATGCATCAAATGAACTCTTGTATTTCACTGCCTCCCCAGATGTCATCATCATCCTACGTCGTACAGTATCAATGGGGTATGATGCAAGTCCAGCACCAATGGTGATTCCCCATCCAAGTAAGAAACTGGCCAGAAAGTTGCCCTGGGAAAACAACCAAAGAAGAAACAAAACCATAGTATTCATGAGAAAGGAAAACTGGAGCACGCTTACACACATTGAATCACAGGCATTGAACAATAATATTGAGCATTTGCTTGGAATCAGAGATCATGTTTTTTTACAGAGGAGGGAAAAAAAACAAAGAATTTTTTTTTCATACCTCAAGAGATCCAACAAGCACAACAGGTTTCAATGAATCATAGATTCCAAAATAGAGGCCGCGATACACAACAATGCCAGCACAAGAGATGACAAATCCTCTGTAAAGTCCAGCAATACCATCCGTAGCTAGAGTCTTCTTGTACACATCCAACAAGCCATTGAACTGACGCTCACCACCTCCCTTCTTTGACGACTTGGCATCATTAGCTAGTCGAGTTCTCGCATAATCCAATGAGTACACAAACAGAAGGGATGAGGCACCGGCTGCACCACCAGATGCAAGGTTTCCTGCAAACCACACCCAGTATCCATCCTTGTCCTTCTTGTAACCAAACAAAGACTTGAAGTAATCCTTGAATGCAAAGTTCAATGCCTGCCATGCCATGCAACCAACAATTAGATAATCATCAGGAAACCCTAGAAGGAGGGCTTTTGTTGTCTAAAGCTTCTAACATGCACAACACTGACAAAATCATTAGGTTATATAAGACAGAGAGCTTCACTGTAAACAAGCCATGGCAGCAGGGGGCAAGCCAGCAAGAGAGGTGATGCAATGTGGCGTTCTCTCTCCCTCTCTCTCTCTCTCTCACCTGGGTGGGAAAGTAGCGGATGACATTAGCAAGATTTCCACGCCACAAGGAAATGGCACCCTCGTCTCTGATGGTTCGGGCAAAGCATTCACCGATTCCCTTGTAGGGTTCTGCAAGACGACCTGATTTCAGCATCTCGTCCTGGTTCTGAATGAGGAGCTTGACACGTTCAATGGGAGCAGCTGCTGTCTTGGACACAGCAGCCGACACTCCACCCATCAGGAAATCAACTAGAAACCCTTGCACACCTTTCTCCTTTGGTGCTGCTGCTACGAAGACTGAAGAAGAAGAAGAAGAAGTACATCTTGCAGCGGTGGCGCAGCTTGAAGTTGCCGGTAGCATGCTGTGTCCTCCTCTCAAGTCAATGGGGCAGAGAGCGTTCAAACCGCTGCAAGCTGCTCTGGGCATAGATCCAGCTAGCTTGGATGTTGTAAAGAAAGGCGATCCTCTCACAATCTCTGCGTTCTGATCAGGGTAAGATGATCCGGCCGAGTTGTATCTGTACATGATCTGCTGGTTCTTCGACGACGGCGCCAACATGGTGCCCAAGTAGGAGTTGCTGGAGATCTTGTGCATCGCGTTCGGAAGCTGCTGCTGCCGCCATGCAGGTCGACGACTCTCTGCCATCTTGATAGATGCAGAAGCTGGTACAAAATAGCCAACAATCTAAGGGCCATCCTAATACTAAGCAAAGCAGAGTAAGCACAGATCGAGCAACATGGTCTAATCGAGGAAGATGTACATAAGATTTTAGACAATATTCACTGCATTCTTCGCCCCAGCATTCAGAACTATTGCAAACAGAGCTAGACTGAAGGAAACACAAAACCAGCCGACGACGACGACCAGACGAGACTGCCTGCAAGCTGCCTTCACGGAAGAGAAGACCAGACCTGCAGCTGACTTTCAAGCTACCGATCTGCGCTGTTTCGGGCTCAAATGAAGAGCGGTAAACTGGAGGAGGGAGATGAAGAGGAGGAGAATAAGTTTACCAGTCTAGCGTGCACGCAAGAGATCCACAACAACAATCTTCCTCCCGAAGCGGCGAGCGATGGCAGGCGCGCACCGCTTGCTGTTGATGTCAGCGACAGAACAACACAAACTGCTCCTGTGGGAATGCTGAAAGGGCGGGACGACGCTGGGGTTTTAGCCTTACCGGTCAGGGAACAACCGTTCCGTTCGCTGCTACCCCCTACGACTGTCGTCCGTCCCCTAGGCCCTACAACTAGCCCTGCACGGGTGAGACTCGAGAGGTGATAGATAGCCATTGGCGCCTCACCCGTCGGAACTCCGGGCAGGGACTACTTCGGTGGGTGGTGGGGTGGAGTGCGTTCTTCAACAGGTTGATGAGTTCATAGATCACTTTCAATTATTACTTACCCCAAAAAATTCAATGGTAAAAATTAATATTTTCTTTTTCTTTTTCTTTTTTTCTTTTATTTAAAAATTTCCTGGGTTTGTTAAGGTATCAATTAGCACTGATTTTATTTTTTTGCAAAAAAAAAAAGGGAAATTCTTTTGCAATTTTTTTTTTCCCCCCCTCTAGAGTAAATTTAACTATTTTGCTAATTTTAGGGAAAAATGTGCCAGATTTTCAATATCAAAAAATTGAAAAAAAATCATTTTCCATTTTTTGAGTAGGTAATTTATTTGAGGTCTTAATTTTTTTAGCCCGATTCTTTTGAGGTGCAAAGTAGTTTTGTGTGGGTAGTGTACTTGTTTAATTTGACCTATTGAGAGCAAAAACAATTTGAACCCTAAGTTGACCGACCAAATTTAGATATTTGTATTACAAAATGAGATCAAAAGATATAAGTATATTCATGCACTACCCACCAACAATGTTAACCACATATCTAGATATAGTGTTTAGTGAAAGTTTGAGTCCATGGTGAAGAAGGGTAAACACATTCTTTTTGTGCTTTTCATATGCTCCACCTTCTCAAACACAAGTGAGGACTAGAAATTTGGATTTCAAAATTTTGATGGTCAAGTTCAACATTTGTTGGTCTACACGATTGTTCAAGTATGTGCAAAAACTTGCATGTTTAGAAGATGTCAATGGATGCTTTGTTTGTTCCTAAGAAATATTATTCAGTTGATAACTATGAATTGGTGTCAAAGTTTTTGTAGATTGGTAATAAAATGATTGATGTTGTGTTTGGTTATTGATATTTTCATTTCTTTCAAGATGTGATGGGTTGGTTTTAGCAAATGTTGGTGATATTAAAATTGTTAATTGTAGGATAGAAATAACAATGATTGCTTTCACAATAATTTTGATTTAATCTTTGAATGTGTTCTTTTGCTTGATTGTGATAATTGTGAGGATTGAATCCTCACTCTCAATATCCATATCAATTGCAAACATATTATGTTTAGTTTAAGATTGCAAAAACAAGTTGTCGTAGTTATTCATTATTTTAGTGCATTTCTTGGTTGCATGCATGTAGTCTTTGCTTTGGTCAAAACTTCATTTGGTTTTTATTTTGATTTTGATTAATTTGTGCAATGCTTTTACTATCGTTGTTAGGGAACTTGTGTTCTTCAATAATGATATTCATGTAAGCTTATTTTCAAAAGAAAAGGAAGATTTTTGTCATTTACAAATTTAAGGAAGTTGCAATGGATTGTTTCATGGAATGTGATGAAAACCTTGTTGATGTTGTCAAATGTGTAACGTTATGTTTAGAAGTTTTTAGTGGTTAGAGTTAGAAATGGCTATTGGTAGGAATGTTTGAGGGGTCATGTTTTAGGGTTTCAACCAATGTTGGGTAGGTACCAAATTGGTATGACTTGAATCAATATTATCTCAAGTACTAATACCTACTTGGTATTTAGGGTTTCAACCAATGTTGGGTGGGTATCAAATTGTTATGACTTGAATCAATATTATTTCAAGTACTAATACCTACTTGGTAGGGACATAGGTCATACCTACTTATTAAGGACTTGTAGTAATATTAGGTTAATATTAAGGCTACATTAATTCCAATGCCAAATATATATACCTACCACATATTAAGTTGAAATCCATGTTGGACCTTAATACAAAGATCAAGTTAATATCATTTTGTTCTTAAAAAATACCATATGACCAATAATAAATCAGTATGCAACCATTTAAGAAAATTCAATATTAGTTTTGGGGTTATATGTTTTTTAATAAAAAAATGATACCAATACCACTTAATATGTTCAATATTTAAGATGTATTAATAGGTTTAATAGGTTACATGTATCTTCAAAATTTGACACCTACTTAACATGGGTTTCAACTTAAGATTTTGGAGTTTTGGAATTTATATTAGTATCATGCACAAATGTGAAATTTAGTTTTCCTTTTAGTTTTCCATCTTTCTTGAAACGTTGATGTTCATTTCAAAACTCCTTGACTTACATCATAACAAAAACCAATGTCCAACATTCTTTTAAACATGATGTTTATTCTAGGATTTCTTTTGTAATGAATGCCCAATCATAAGTCTTCACATACACATTATCGACACAGAAAAAAAAAACCAAAAATTGACATACATGATATTAAATGTTAAAGAATCACCAAAATTTCCAAGGGTGCAAATGCATGTTCCTTCGTTGATTTAAAATTAAATACATGTAATGTCATACAATTTGTTTCAAATTGAAACTATGTAATTAAGTTGTGAAAAAATGAATATGACAACACATGTTGGTTGATAAAATCATGATTATAAGTTGAGATTATATTTTATTGGCATGAATTTCACACATTATATAATGATTTTATCTTTTTCAATCATGTTTACATTCATCCATTTATCAAACCATCAATCCAATGGACTTTGTTAAAGTGTACATTGTATTAATGGATGGGTGTTTTCATTTTTATAAGGTATCCCAAAGCTTATACAATTCATGATCCAACTACAGATGAAGGTATGTTCATGATCCGTTTAAATAAATGGTACCCCTTAAGGAAGTCTTGACATTTCAAACAATGACCTCCTTGATGCCCTTTGGATATGTGGTTTTATTGCATAAGTAATATGATTTTTAAATTGTGTTTTTTAATGTGTAACATGACATGATTTAATGTTCAAATTTTATTGATTTATTATTGTTTGTTATTTTGATGCATCCAAAGCAATGTTACTAAGTTCAAGCTAGGAATGGAATCTTAACAACTTATGTAATAAATGTATCATTTGTTTTACCATATAGATGGTAAGTTTTTTTAATCTATTGTTGGATTTGTAATTCATGTCAAGTCCTATGATTGAAAATTCAATTAAATTATTTTGTTTACCATACATTAGTTTAAATCTTATTTGCATGGTTTGGGAAATTTCAACATGACAAACAAAACCAAATTGTAAGCAAATTATTTTTCTTAATAGATAAATGGTGTGGCATGTGTTGTTGAATTCATAATTGCTACAATATATTGAATGAATTTTAAAAGAGAAAATAGTACACCTCCATTAGCTTGAATGAGAAATCCAATTGTCTTTAAAAATTAAAAATTGAATTTAAAAAGATTTTCACAAAGAAATATTGTTCCAAATTCAATATTTATTTGGTTCAAGCATGCTAAAAGGAGCCAAGGATTGTGAAGTCACCATAAAACCCTACAAGTTTATGGCTTTGAAAAAATAGTACATTAAATCTAATTATTAAAGTGTAATGAAATTTGTTGTATATTGTTTTAATACTTATGAATTTTCACTTCCATGATTTTTGTGCAATTTGAATATGATTAACTCACCTTATTTCATTAGGAGAAAAAAAGTTTTTTTTTTACCAACAAATTTTCAATTGCATGTCATCCTCCATTTCATTTCAATTACATAATTATATTTATTTCAAAAAATTCCACATGGATGAATTGGCACCTCAAATAAGTCAAATTATTAACTTATTGGTAAGTCTATCTGGCATTGACCATTGTTGGGTGCTAACCATTGAAAATATAGTTGAATTGTAGTTGAGAAGTTCATTTTGAAATAATTGACCATGTTATGTCATGTCAACCACTTGATTAATTCAATGGACATTGTTTATGAATGGATGAAAGACAAAAATTGATGGAGGAAATAGTGCATATATGTTTCATTATACTTCAAATTTAATGCAACTTCTTTTGCAATTATATTAAGATTTTGTTATAGTTATGTTGTGACTAGTTTTTAATTTTATTGGAAATTTGTGACACCTTTACCAAAGTCTATAGCTATCATTACTCTATTTTGCCATTAGACATTTTAAGTGAGTTCTAAATTGTGCAACATGGTGTCTAGTAGCAAGACAACATGTACACATTATAGTTTAAGGTCATTGTGAATACTATTACAATGACTAAAAAATGTCCAACACAAAGTTCACATGATTTTATTTTGCAAAGTATATGTAAGTAGGTTGTAGGTAATGGTCGGTAAGAAAGTAACTAATAGGTCAATAGGTAGGTTGCATACTTACTTAATATGTAGGTAGTATACAAATAAAGTAAACAATAGATAAACTTCCTATCTATTGTTACTCACACCCTACTTGTATATTACCTACTTATTTACCTAATTAGGTAACTTACAACCTATTACATCCCAACCTACTTACTTAAGTAAATCACAACCTACCTACCTACCTACCTATTTAAATTAAGCTAAGTAAGGTAGTTAATTAGGTAGAATAGGATAGTTAACTAAACTAGGCAAGTTAACCTAGCTTAACAAGGGATGTGTCACACATCAACATGGCCTTGCCATTTACATTAAAAAATATCTTAAGGCAAAAGAAAAATTATGGAAACTCAAATATTTCAAAAAATAATCTTCTAAAATCTTTTAAAAGAAACCAAAATCCTTCAAATTATAACTCTATAACTAATATCAAGTTTCAACACTTGAGCCAAAATACCATCTTTCAAAAATCCTCACATAAAAATAAACATATTACTTAGGGGCAAAAATCCCTTAATCTATTATTTTGATAATGAATTTAAACACAATATCCTTGCCTTGTTAGGCAAGGCCAACAAAGGTCTAACTATGTTGGTGAACCTTGTACGTTGTCTTCATGGAGGTGGCTTGGGAAATGGACGGATGGATGAACGGGTGATGTGGCATATAATATGGATCAATGTATCATATAATACAGATAAAATAAATGAATGGATAATGTGGAATATAATATGAATGAATGGATGATATGACATATATGGTAACAATGTGTTAGTGAGAAATTCAAATTTTGAATTGCATTTGTTAAAGTTGAAAACTAGTTGGAACCATTTCAACTTGCGTAATTAAAAATTAATCAACATCCCAACTATAACCATGTAGTGAGAATCCACTTTATATTACACTCCCATTCAAACTTTGAGCTTTCCCTTTGTCTTTGTTTGATTTGATTTTCTTTTGTTATTTCTTAGTCCCAACCAATGTCTAAGTTTAAACCCACATGTAGTTTATTAATTTGTGATTCTTTTCAAAAAAATGTAGCTTGTTTTTTGCATGTGGGGACCTTAAAGTCTTTCACTTTGGGGTTCAAACTTTTGTTATCAATTATTTTTAAACGAGTTTCTTTTTTTCATTTTGTTCTTGTTGTTTTTTCTTCTTTCTAAATGTTGCATTCTTTGAATTGTCTACTTATTAAGCATATGAGGTCATATGGTGTCAATGTAAATAAATGTGAATAACATGAAGCTTGCCAAACTTATGAAGCTTTGAAACCATCATTGCACATGTCATTCACATTTGTAAAAGCTCAATATGTAGACTCATGTGATTAAGTTTTTTCATTTTTAGCAACTTTCATTTTTTAAAATTCAAAATTATAGGGTGCAAACATGAGTAAACTTACAAAGTTGAAACATGGGCCAACCAAACAATAATTCAAGCACCCAAACAAGCCAACAATGGGTCCAAATTAGTGCATTGGCATACAACAATCACCTTGTGGGAGATTATTTTCATCATTCCAACAAATATTGATTAACATTAACACATTTCAGATGTAAGTGGGACCATTTTTCATGTGGGAGCAATGTTTTCTTTCATAGTTTTTAAATTAGGCAATTATCTTTGGTGGAAATTGTGATGTTTTTGAATCATGTGTCAACTTATAATTCCACCATTCATGGCATGGACATTATAGGATTTGCGATCTTAGTTTGATAATGATAAGAAAATTATGTTCTTATTATGATTTTATTTTCTCTAGTTATTATCAATTGGGTATATTGTCTCCACATTCTAGCTTCGGTAGTTTTATAATCTTGATCCAATTTTGACTATAATTTGATTTTCTGTCAACTACATTTTGATTATAATTTGATTTTTTGTCAAATAAATTTCAACTAACTATGCATGACACAATCAACATATCTATAAATGCCATATGACAACAAATAATTTGTCATGATTTTGAATATGTTGTACACATGGAATTCCAATCTTGTCAAAAAATTAAGTAATGATATTTTGATTAATGTAAGGTCAACAATTGCTACATTTAAATTGAATGTTGAGATTGTGCCACATGTCATTTTATATTATTAATCCATTCAATTTTTTCAAGATATATAACTTCAAATTTTTCCTACCATACACATGGCACACATTGGTTATCTTGTTTTTATGGAAACCTACCAATGCCCATGTGACACATGTCAATGCCATGACACCTAAATACTTAATCTATATACTTAGCCTAGCTACCTACTTTAGTTACCTACTTTAGTTATGTTTAATCTACATGTAACCCATGTCCATTATTATGAAACAATCATAAATACAAGGACCAAACCATTGACTTCACCAAGATGGAATTACTACAAGATAGAAAGTACAATAAAACTTAAATATATTAGTAAATTTACTAGTTATATATGTTTGAACATCAATTTCCTTAAACACTGGAACACATTATGCTAAATTACTAGCTCTCAAAAGGTTAACATTAAACACAAGTTGAAATATAATGAAAAACATTTTAGGATTAAAGGTCTTTTCATCAAATAGATGGTAAATAAATTATGTAATATGTTTCCATTTAATTTTGGGGAAAAATATTTGGTATGTGCAAGCCATATGAATGTTTTGTAAAAAAAACATTTTAGCTTCGGACTAAATATTTCCTTTTAACATCATTGCACCCTTCTACACCTAAGGTTTTAAAATTACAAAATGACCTCCATAAAATTGTACTCATTGTACATTTCCAACAATACCAAAAATGACCCACAATATTCCTAGACTTTAAAGTTTTGATTCTGTTGAATTTTCAAAGAAAAAATTACTCAATATTATAATAACTCTTACATCAAAAGTCTAAACATTATGAAACCACCTTGGTGCACTCCTTATTCATTGAGGATTTTTCCCATGGTACCAAAAGCATCGTGGGAAGCATATCTATTGTTTAGGACATCTCAATGTGATAAATGAAACAAAACAAACAACCTAACTACCTTAATAAATAGGTTTAGTGTAGCCTATACCATTGGCCCAAGTGCAAAAAGGACCTTAATGATGGAGCCCAATGGTGAAATAAACTATTTTGAGTTTTGAATTAATTCCTAGTGATGAAAATTATCCAAAACTCAACATCTCCCCCACTTCATTACGCCAAAACATGATTGTCATGACTACATTCATACAGCTACACATTTGAATAAAAGCCATTATTTATGCCATTTTGACATAAATGACTACAAAAATGGCATAATTAATGAATTTGATTCGATTACAATTGTATTTTTCTAGTCATGAAAATCACATTTTGGAATAATGTTTTAGGTCTAAGAATTACAAATTGATTTCCATGTGGTCCAATCCATCAAGGATTTTCCAACAATACTAAAACCATTTTTGTAATTTTTCAAATATTGATTCATGTGAATTTTATTTAAAAGAAATGTTCAATATTCAATATTCTTAACATGGGATGTCTTATGAAACCACCTCAGTGACTCCTATTCACCAAAGGTTTTCCAATGACACCATATGTGCAATAGTGGATGTCATGGCTAGGGAGATTTTAAGGTGGTAAACAAAACAAACAAACAACCTTCCTTAACATGGACAAATGATTAGTTTGGGTGTCTTTTATTTAAGTTTTTTTTTTGGGGGCTTTCTCCTACTTGGAACAAATGGTCATCTACTAATTCCATTTTTGGTTCTTCTAATTCTATTTGTGATGTGAATCAATGATAATAACATTGGTTGTTCTAGAATAAGCCTTGATAAAAATTGTTGCCATTTGACAATTTGTTATTTCATGGTTGGCTTACATTGGATCCATGTGGTTGAAATGGTTGACTAATTCCAATCCAATAGTGTGGACTAGTCATTTTTGGGTTCACATTGGCCTCAACAACCCATGCACATTCCTTAGTTGTAGCCACCAACTAAAAGCTTGTTTAACCATTAGCCACCAAATGGGTGAATATGAGGCTAAGAAAGCCTAAATTTTTATTTTAAAAAAATAAGAGCCCCAAGTTACTTTGGGTCTTTTACGGGTGTTTGCACACTATGATGACCTTATATGGATGTCACATTGACAATTTTTCATGTATTCCCTAGATACAAGAAAATAAATAAAATAAAATTCATTGAAATATTAGAAAAAAGGTCTCACTTATCTAAAGCTATCATAATCAACCTTTCAAGAATGAAAAAATCAAATCAAAATCATGGATAGTCAATAAGTAATGGACTTTTGAATTTTGCCCACACTTCTTGTCAATCTTGCAAAACTTATGTATATGGACTTTTATCTTACAATGTTTTCGTCTTATGTGTTTTAAACTTTAGAATATTGGATGAATCATGTTTAAGAAACTAAAGATCCATTGAATGAATGGAATGTGATTTTAATTTATTATGTTATGGACTTTTTTAGATCCCAAAAATTATAATTATTTTAAAAGCCCTTTTAAACATTTAAAAATAATTATTAAAAAAATTCCTTTTGTGATATTTTGTATATGTCTTATAGCATCATTTGAACCTGGAAATGGAAACAAATGTTATTTTCATTATCATCCAAATATTCATATTTTAAACCAATTTTTAACTACACTAAAAAATGACTTTGAAAATGGATTTTAATTTGCCAAAATTTTCACACCCTAATATGTTTTTGCCTTTAAGGTGTGGGTTCATATTACTAAAAAGAACCTGAATATGCCCAATTTTTTTCAAATTTTTAGCTTATTTATTGGATTGCATGGCTTGTTATTGTTGAAAGACCTTATTGAATTTTTTATGTTTTGTTTTTCATTTCAAACAAACAACATGTCTATTGATAATGTTTTTGTCCTCTTTTTGCATTGTTTTTGTTTATGAATATATTAGGAAGAGACAACTCTGTGAATGATGGAAATTCCCTTATTTCATCCAATATGTATTCAACCCATGTACATGTTACATGTACATTGGAAAAAAATTCAATTATTCAATGTTTAAAATAAAATGAGTTGAAATTCTTTTAAAAAATGGCACAAAAGAAAATGTGTTTAATTTTTTTTTAAAACACTAATAAAAAATCCCCCCTTTTGCAACTATGTCTCCAATCACATTTCAATTAGAAAACATAGTTGAAAAAAACAAATGTAGTTACAAAATATTTTTTGTAACTATGAAATATTTTTTAAACTATAAACCAAAAAAGTCGAAAACTACAAGTCGAAAATGATATTCTAATTGAAAGTGTTAACCACGTGTCAATACCATAATAATAGTCGTTATTTACCATTTTAATTATAAACTGTATAATATTATTGTCATAACTTTAGCCTTCGGTTTGTGACCAAAATAAGGGCTTGCAAAGGTGTGAGCGAAAAATGAAAACCAAAAGTCACATTTTATGTTATCGGGAGAATGTGAGGGAATGAGCCCACACATTCCCAAGTGGGCTCCCACTTTGGGAGTTGGAGTCTTGATGGATTCTCGAATCTTCAAAAAATAATTATATAAATAAAAATTCATTGGATTGAAAATTTCTTTATATGATTGGAAACTTCTTGAGATGGAGATATTTAAAATGGGATCACATGACTCATTTGGGTATTTAAAACACAAGTTATGGCCAAAAGAAAGGTCAGGAGTCAAATTGCCAATTTGACTTTTGACCACTTCCATTAAAAGTAGGGAATTGCTCTTATTTACTTGTGTGCAGGTGGCTTGCCACATATCATTAGAAGGCTCTGGATGAGGAATACAACTTTGTTTTAGATCTCATCCCAATTGGAGGTCTAAATGAAAAGTTATGGGCTTCCAAAGTCGCAAGAATCCCAATTGAAGGAATTTTGGAACTCCCAATTTTGGGACAAAATGACATTTGAGTGCAACCCCCGTGGCCAAACATAAAGAATACTATAAAGGGAAAGGTGATGATTTCCCCCAAATTCGGGCCATGGTGAGTCTTGTGAGTCCGTGTATGCATGTGGTTTGTCCATGCATCAAAAGTGTTCTAACTACGCACTAATCAACTTGTTGTTTGGTTTATGCAGGTTTATGTGAATAATTGACCCGTTTGTCGTTCGTCGCTTGTCACTCATCTAATCCCCATCATGGTGTTCTAACATGCCCTTCTATCCCTGAGGTGCTACAAACTAAGGAGCGTACTTCGACTCTTTCTTTTCCCGTTGTGTTCATTTTCAAATTCACATTCGAATCTTTCAAGGAATGTGGGGGTGCGTCAATTATAGTCAGAAATTGTTGTGTGTTAACTATTTTTGATTCATGTATGAACTTCATCCCTTGACTTGGCATGATGCGATTTACAGGTTTTTGGGTATTATTAGAAATTTAACCAAGTATGATTTAATAAAATCAATTTCATAATTTTGAAACCTAAGATGTGAAAAATATTATTGAGTTTTAGTGGGACATATTATTGTTGGAAATTCCAAAAAATTACAAAAAAGGTTTGGAAGGAAAATCCAATTGAATGCATTCACATTTGGGCCAATGACACATGGCACATTAATGATTAATGAATTTTTATCATAATTTTAAAAAAATATTAAAATATCATGTGTATAAAATGAATAAACATTAGAGTTTCATAATATCATTAATTATGTATCATTATTTGATATGTTGTAATGATTTACATAAAAATAATAAATCACTTGTATTGAACATAAACATTATTATTAACATATATTTCAAAATTTCCTTAATCTTTATTTTGAAATTAAAGTTTAATATTTATGTGCACAAATAACCATTCATTTATACAAGTAAAGTTTCCATGTGATTTAATTTTATCATAACTTAAAATAAAAATAAAAATATTATATGTATAAAATTTAAAAGTGCATATTAGTTGTCTAGCATAGTTGAAAGAAAAACTCACAACAAAAATTCAAATAAGATTGCATTTGATCCATCTTCTAGTACATTTTATTATCCATATATACATGTGTGTTGATGGTGTCACAAAAATAGTTAAACATTAATTGGTTTGAATATTTGGTTGTGAATTTTTAAATTAAAGTTTGACTCTATGTCAACTAGACAACGTTAGATGCCAAGAATATTTTGAAAATGGCCCCTTAGTTGAAACATGTTTCACATTGTTTGCCAACATAGTTGGGTGTTCATCTTGGAGATATTATTGATGTCAAAAATATTCAACAAATGAGCACCTAGTCGAGAAATTCTTTCAACTATATACCAATATAATAAACAAGTCAACTTAATTGGTAATTGAAATAATTTTATTTAAAATTTGGAAAAATCCTAGATGTAACATAATTGAAAATGTTGCGTAATTGAAAACTTTTGGTTAAAAAAATGGGATTTTTTATTAGTGAAAAGATTCTTATAAACACCATTTATTGCTATCATTAGCCCCAAAATGAAATACAATTCACTAATTTAAATCATTATGGGGATTTTAAAAATGAAATATGTTCACCCCACCCTAGTCATTTCATCTTGCATAAAGTTATATCACTATAGGGTCAGTATATAATGATCATGTTTTATTATTAGTTGACATAATTCCCTATTAATTGAATTAATTTTATATTATAAATAGCTTTCTTTTGATGTTATTGCTTTAAATGTCTTAAGTTATTGTACTTTAGTTTATTTTAAACTATTGTACCCTAGGTTATTTTAAGTTATAACTTGGGTTATTGAACCTGGTATTATATCTTAGGTTATACCATAAACCCTTATACCTTAAACCAACCTAAGGTTACATAACCTGGAATAACCTATGTAGAATAACTTAAAATAGTTGATAACAACCTAGAATAATTTAAGATGGAATAACCTATAATAGTTGAAAATAACTTAAAGTTGAATAACAGAAATAACAGGGGGTGGAATAACTTCAAATTGTTAAAATTAACCTAAAATATAATAATTTAAAATACTCAAAAATACCCAAAGGTAAAATAGCCTAGAATAACCAATAATGATCTAAGGTAGGATAATTTTTAAAATACCCAAAGGTAAAATAACCTAGAATAACCAATAATAACTTAGGGAAGAATAACTTAAAATACCCAAAAATACCCAAAGATAAAATAACCTATAATAACAAAAGGTGGAATAATAAAAAATAACTTATAATAACTTAAAGTGAAATAATTGAAAATTTAGTTTATAACAACCTAAGGTGGAATAACTTAAAATAGTTGATAATATCCTAGGGTGGAATACCCTAAAATAATTGAAAATAGTTGAGAGTGAAATAACCTAAAATAATTAAGGGTATAATAACCAATAAAAAAAATAAAATGTAAGGTGGATTAGTTAATAATAACCTAATGTATAGGAGTTCAAAATAACTCAGGGTGAATAATTTAAATTAATTAATGAAAAAACTTAAGGTATAATAACCTAGGAATAATTGAAAATAATGGTTAAAAACTTGATATTAAACATAGAATTAAAGGGAGGTGAAAGGTTCAAACTTTCACATTTGCACCTTAACTGTTGGTGAATACATGGCTTACATTTTAAGGTGCCTAACTTAGGTTAAGTTCTCTAGTGCTTAACCTAACCTATAATCCTAGGTTAGCCTAACTTTGAGCTAGGTGGTTAATCTAATAAATTCAATTATGTATTAATCAATTATCTTGCCCATCACAATCCTAGTGATGACATTCTTCATTTTGCACATTAAAATTTTTTAAAATTCTTCATTTAGCACCTTGTCATAACATTCTTTACCCGCGAATGTTTACCAAATTACACTGGTTGATCTATAAAATTC
>Ga0116231_10000819_pt1 | contig 59112 bp, 51 predicted proteins | sample S1TSphgellanicum_2_FD_89695 | JGI IMG/M metagenome (GOLD analysis project Ga0116231, IMG submission 89695) | Host-associated microbial communities from peat moss isolated from Minnesota, USA - S1T2_Fd - Sphagnum magellanicum MG | ecosystem: Host-associated > Plants > Peat moss > Unclassified...
ACCTTTCACCTCCACCTTGGGCAAGTGGCCATTTTTGGATCACCCTGATCCTTGGGGAGTATCTTGCACATAAACTATTTTGTAGTTGACATTAACTAGCTTCTTGCATCGAAGATGAAGTCATCAATCAAAGAGTCCTTCCACCATTCACTTTTGCCAATCACATGCATTGATAGAATCTTCCACATTGCAACTAAAAAAACCTTTTGTTGGGCCCTTTGCATTAGTTTTTAGCTTTTAAAAATTGTGTAAAAAAATGTTGGTTTCAAACTAATGGAAGCAACGAAACTAATTTGCTGGTTGGAAACATTTACATGATGGAAGGTTTCATGTGGATTAAGTTTTAAGGAAATAGTAACAAATTTAGGGTAAGGTTGTTTGGAGACCGTTTGAAATGGGTGGCAATAAGCAGGTTGTGTGTGACTTCACGAAAAGGGCATTAGAGGTAATGTAGGTGCTGGTCATTGAGTGAAGCGTAATTAGTGGTGGTGTTGTTTTTTTTCATCATATAAAAAGTAGTTGTTGTGTGATATCACACAAAAGGCATTTGAGGTAATGCAAGTGTTAATGGTTGAATGCAACACAATAAGTGCTACTATTGGTGGCAGCAATTGTTTTGTTTTAAACAAGCAATGCAACTAAAATTGTTTTGTTTTAAACATGGAAGGCAACTGATGGTGGCAGTTGGTTTGTTTTGAATATGGTACACAACTATCATTTTTTATTTTTGTCAATTTTGTGTAGGTACATAATTATTATACTTTTGTTGATTTGGTGTTAATATACATTTACTCAATGCAAATTGCAAAATGAAAGAAGGGCGCACATGGACTTTGCTTTCTGTTGTAACACACATGTTCCAAGATTATTAATATTTTTATCTCCTTTGTGGAAGTGCAAGAATCCTAACTTCGAAATGTACAACCCTTTGTAATGACTATCAAATAATTGTGTTTTATAATTCCAAATTTTTTTGTCAAATTTTTATCTTCAATTTTCGTTTCTTTTTTTTTTCCCATCACAACAAAAATATATTCTAAACTTCAGCAACAATTCTAAACTTAGCTAATCAACTTAGGAGGTTTTTAGGAGAATATTTTTTTATATTTGTAGTAGATGGCCATCTATTGGTTCTATTGATTCATTTGTCGATCTGAATCAATGGTGGTTTGAGCACATTCCTTGTGCACTTTGTTTATTTCAAGTAAGATCACAAATTTATAGGTTTCATGGTTTCATTCCAAATCCATGTGAAATCTGTTATTTCATGGGTTCATATCATTTACACATGAATGTCATGCATTATTTAAACAAGGAAATCATGTGCATGACTTTCATATGTAAACAATATGAATAGACATACAACATTCATGTATAAACAATACAAACAGGCATATGACATTCATGTTTAAATAATGCACGCAACATCGTTGTTCAAACAATATAAGTTGATGAATGACATCTATGTCTATTTCATACGAACCTATGAAAAAAAAAATTTGCACAACTATTATGGTCAAATCGTGACCCATGAAGTTTGTGATGAATGGTCATCTATTTGCTCCTATGATTTCACTGTTGATGTGAACAAATGGGGGTTTTGCCATATTCCTTGTGAACTTTGTTTTTTTTCCCTTTTCATTATTTTGTTGTAATAAAGCTCGAATAAAAAAATTTGGTAGATTGTTCTAAGTTTTAAGTTTGCGGAAATTCAAAAAAAGTTCTATTATCACTATGCAATTTATGGTGCCATGCAATACTACAGACAATAATGAACATCATCGGATGAGTTGGTTTTTAATTATGAATTATAACAACTACTACTAATGCTATTGATACCAATGTAAAGTAATAACTCATAAGTTATTGGGAAAGAACGTGATAATGAAAGCAACTAACTATTGGAATGTTGCAGAGTGAGAAAATAAAAGGAAAAGTGATGATGAACAAGAGGACGCTAGATTCATGTGTGGGGTCTTTTATTAAATATTGTGCTAATAGCAACAAAGGAGCTTAGGATGCTCTTGTGATGGAAGGAAGGTCTGAATATTCCAAGGTCAGTGTGAAATGGTTGATAAATTCCACACAAAATTCGCAACAAATAATATGGTGAGGAAATATTTTCTTTTGAAACATTTGGCTTTTTCATACAAGAAAACCTTTTTAAAAAATGCATATTTCAAATGCCATATTTGTAGGATTCTTTGAATATGTTATTAGTTAATTAATTAGCAGCAACATGGCTTTGATGATTGCATATACCTTAAAAGGACACAACCTAATAAACCAATTCATTTGTTCTTGAAAAGTGGAGTTGATATTGACAAAACATTTACATTATTTTTCGTTATACAAGGCCTATTGCTCATTACAACAAACAATTACATGTTGATCCGCTAAAGCAAAAAATACTATTCATGGCCTACATTGATAAAACGACCTTCAATATAGATGGCACCATAATCCATTCAACATTAAATATTCTCTTAAATTGCAAACATTTACCATATTTGACATCTAAACATTTAGACATTTACTAAAGAATGTATAACGATTTCAATTTATTGGTCCTTGATAAAAATATCCTTCATTAATAATAAAATATTTTCTTTCATAGATTATAGATTTAAACCATTAAACAAACATACCACCATTTCTTTGGTAATTTGGATTTCATTATTACTAACGATTTGCATCAAGGATTTCCGATTCATGATTATTGGGTTTTCAAACCAAACCAAAACAAAACTCCATAGATTATTTAGTAGAAAACTTTTGGTTTAGTTCTATTCAATGCTATGAATTGCATCAAGTTATGCGACAAACAATTGAACAATTTATGAACATTTTAAATAAATATCATTCTTTTGCACACATTGAAAATGATATATCCACCCTTAATGCAATATGTTTTAAAATGCCCCCAAACAATCTCCAATTCCCCAACTTATATTACAGAAATAAAACCACAAACATACTAAATGAATATGTATTTCAACATATTAATGGACGAGAATTTTTTTTTGATGTAAAATAACATCGTCATGATAGATGTCTTTTGCACTTTAAACTACAAGAAGATCCCCACCATATTGCATGTTTACATTGTCAAATACATTTGAAATTGAGAATGTTTGTTGAACTATGTGCTAAAAACTATGCAACACATGATGGACTTTTGAATGGTGCTGATGATATATTTAAATTTGTAACACCACTTCCCAATAATGAATCTCTTATATATTGGATCAATTTTCTCTTACATATTGGATTCAATTTTCTCTTATATATTGGATTCACTTTTCAAACTCAAAAGTAGGTACTAGAACATGAGCTAAAAATCAACATTTATATTCTACAAAAAAATTTGAACACACACCTGGGACACTTGTCCAACCCATTTCCAAAGAAATCCAAATAGGTGCAAAATTAGGTTTACCAACTATGATGAAATATTATGCCAATTAGTTGCAATCATAGATAGACTAGAATGAACCATCAAGTCTACATTAGTGCTTTCAGCATGATAAAACCCACAAAATCGTTGTGCGTGACGGTGATCATCGGCTAAGAGAAGAAGATGGTGACGCCTGCGGGCTCTTCTGGGTAAACAATTTTCAATCAATTATTGAAGTCGCATTGGTGTCTTTGAGTATGAAATGTTTTTTTTTTTTTTGTTTCTTTGCCAAAGTGTGGCACCGCTCCGATTCATCAGCAGTCCATTGCGGAGTGGGGGGTTTTCGTTTTTGCAGGGGGATGGTGGATCCTGATACATTGCGAATACTGGTAGCTACTGACTGCCATTTAGGTTACATGGAGAAAGATGAAGTGCGTCGTCATGATTCTTTCAATGCTTTTGATGAGATTTGTGCTATTGCCTCCCAGCGCCAGGCGAGTAGTGCAATTATCTCTCTCTCTTTTTTTTTTCCAAACCCTAAACCTTTTCTAAATTCCTGGTTGTGTTTTCACATGCTTCGTTCGCCCCCTATAATGCTTGTGTTTTGATGTTTCTGCATCTGTGGTCATGCCATTGGTGGTGCCAGGTGAGTAGTGTGCAATTTCTCCTTTTTTTTTCCAAACCCTAAACCCTAAACCCTAAACTCTTCTTTGTGTTTTCACATGCTTCATTGGCCGCTATGAGGCTTGTGTTTTGATGTTTCTGCAGCTGTGGTCATGACCCATTGCTGACGGTAGCTTTGTTTTTCCTCTGGATATCAAAAAATCAGTGCATTATTCAGACCATCAGCTGTGTGAGGAGATAGAGTCATGGCAGATTGTACAAAATGGAAGGTTTTCTGCTCATGGAAATTTGAACCATGCTGTTGTTTTCCTTCAGGTGGATTTTCTTCTCTTAGGAGGAGATCTGTTCCATGAAAATAAGCCTTCTCGGTCCACCCTTGTGAGGACCATAGAAATTTTGCGAAGATACTGCCTCAATGACCGTCCAGTCCAATTCCAAGTTGTCAGTGATCAGACTATCAACTTCCCAAACAAGTACACACTCTCAAAGCGTTTTTTTCTCTATGACAATGCAATGGCATTCTGGAATTTTATTTGGATTTTATGTCTGCTGAGGACCTGGTCTAATATTGTTGTGCTGTGAGCAGCAGCAATGACTGAAAGTATCTAGTTATTCATCTGCAGTCTCATAACCATCTTTGTGAAACAAGATACACTCTCCTCTTCTGTTACCTGACTCTCATGCTTCATGTTTGAAATGTCTGGTATTTCTACTGTTGGAATCTTTAAAATGGCCATTTCACAGGTTTCTTAATCCCAAGTGAGGAGATTCTCTAAGCCCATGTTGTTCTCTGAAGATTTGGTTCTCAAAGTTTTCCCTCTTACTTCTTTTGCTTTCCTTCTCCTTTCATGTCAGATTTTTTCCTATTCTTGCCTTCTTTTTTTTTTCTTATTCTTATTCTTGTTGTGATTTTCTTTCTTCTTGGGTTTATTGGTCTTCTTCTCTTTTAGGTTTTGTTGAGCTAGCTGGTATCACAGGCAAGTTTTCCTGTTACTGTTAGTCTTGTGATAGAAACTGAATATGTTGGTTAATGTTTGAGTTTAACATCTACCTATTGCCCAGAGCTGGTGAAGAGAGTGTGGATGATATGGTAGGTATTCAATACAATGCATTTTGCTCTTGAGTCCCTGAACATGCCTGCAGTTTTGTTTTTGGTCTTGTTTTCTCTTTTCTGTTGGGTTGGGTTTCTGTTTTTCCCATGCCTTGCTGATTGGTTGTTGTTATGTGGTCCAAACATGCATAACCTTGTTATCAGGTCATTTCCTCTATTGACATAAATCTTAACTATGGAGTAACTCTCAGTACTTATGCAGAAGTTTCTTGTTTGAAATTCTTGTGCAAAATGTCAACAGAGTGATCACCTCATATGGTTGCTATTGAACAGTATTACTTGTAAACTATTTCTGACAATAAAGGAGCATGAGTGTCCTAGATTTTGAGCTTATATTATCTCAACTGAGTCATGTGGCAATGTAGATTTGGGCACGTCAACTATGAGGACCCTCACTTCAATGTTGGCCTGCCTGTATTCACCATCCATGGCAACCATGATGATCCAGCAGGCGTGGTGCGTATCAATGCTCACATCTTCAACCATTAGATTGATCTTCCTGTTTCTTGGTATTGATACCTTCCTTTTCCCCTATTGTCTTCTTCAGTGGATACCTGGGACAAAGAGTGTTGTAATATCTCCTATTATGCTCTGTAAGGAGAACAGAGATCCTGTCATACTGATGCTAGTTGTGCTTTGCAGGATCATCTGTCAGCCATAGATATTCTGGCTGCATGCAATCTGGTTAACTATTTTGGGAAAGCAGTGCTGGGGGGCAATGGAGTTGGTCAAATATCAATGTATCCAGTTTTGCTGCAGAAGGTTGTTTCTCTTAGAGAAAGGATGGATCTTCTTGTTGGTAATTTTTGTTAAAATGTGAAAGTATTGCCTTTTTTTCCTTCACCATGTGCCTCCTCTTTGGATTTTTTTAATAATGAAGTTGTGGTGTCTGGCCAGGGCTCTACTAAGGTTGCTCTATATGGTCTTGGAAATATTCGTGATGAGCGTCTGAATCGCATGTTCCAGGTCTGTTGCATGATCAAATTATCAACACTGACCATTTTCACTTTGAATTCACCGTTTGTGAAATTTGTGAGGGGACAGTTGACCTGATTCTGGGAAGTGGAAGCTAAAAATATCTATTAAAGTATTAATTGGTTTCTTCTTCACTGTGATTCATGTTCCTATTGTGCAGACTCCACATGCAGTGCAATGGATTCGACCTGAGAGTCTTGAAGGCTGCCCTACCTCAGAGTGGTTCAACATTTTTGTTCTCCATCAAAATAGGTGCTACTCTTGTATTGGGTGTAGTTTCTTGGTGTGTCTTTGCAATGTGCTGTCAGGGTATACAGTTTCTACATGAAAGCAGTTATTTGGATTTGCTGTATTTGATGTGGTGGTGACTGTCATGGTATGGTGAAATTTGTACATTGATGTTGTTTACAGACCTGATTTTGTTCCCAAGAATGGGCTTGACAGATGGATGGTTTTGGGTCATTCTCAACTCTAGCTGCATATCTGCTATCTAAATTTACATTATTTGATTGTTGAACCTCTTGTCATGGCAGGGTGAAGACAAATCCCAAGAATGCCATCAATGAGCACTTTTTGGCTCGATTCTTGGATTTTGTGATCTGGGGCCATGAGCATGAGTGTTTGATAGACCCACAGGTGCTCTTTGACAACATTTTTGCCAATGACCTACTAAATGGTGATTTATAAGCAAGGATCAGAGTCAGGTTTTTGACTAGGGGTTGAAGCACAGTCACGGTACCCTAAATGTTGATTGTTGGGGTACTGTTCAGGAAGTGCTGGGAATGGACTTCCATGTCACCCAACCAGGTTCATCAGTGGCGACATCACTGGTTGCTGGGGAGGCAAAGCCCAAACATGTGCTACTTCTTGAGATCAAGGTTGATAGGAGCTTTGTACCGCTTCTCAATGTTCCTGTCACCGCACTTTGTGGGTGTTTGTCTTTTTGCTGAGAAGCAGAATTTGGGCTGTGTGTTCAACAACAATGCACACAAGTTTTCTATTCGGCTAGCTGTGAGGTGATTTTGAGCTCCAACCAGACTGACTTGGTGTTTTGATTTGTGAAAAACTTTCATTGCAGGGGAACCAGTACCGACCAACAAAGATTCCACTAGGGTCAGTGAGGCCTTTTGAGTTCATGGATGTAAGTGCATGTGGCCAATAACAGCAAATTTTGTTGTGTGCTCCAAACTTTGTTTTAAGACATGATCTATGTGCAGACTTTTGGTCATGGATCTTTTTATGCTTGCACCTGTGTCATTTGTGAGCAGGAATGTTCCTGGTTGACAGATGTTGCAGCATTGCAGTTGTTTATGTTTGGGTCAATTTTAGGCATAACAAGAAGGCCAAGGAAAATTGTGTTCTATCATTTGACAGTACTTGTGGATGCACATGTAGGTCTCTCTGAAGGATCAGCCTGATCTGGACCCTAATGATCAAACAGCTGTTCTTGAGTACCTGGGAAAGGTGGTAAGTGTCGTGTATATTGTCTGCTATTGCCAGTCATTTATTGTGTCAAACTGGAATCCAGGTCAGTCTTTTGAGAATTGAGTGTTCCTTTACCATACAAAGCAGTTGGATGTCCAAATGTTATTGTTTAGAGCTCCATTCATCCAGGGCTCTCATTGTGGTGTGAAATGCTCCATGCACCTTCTAAGATTTGTTAATTTGTTTCATAATTGTCTTGATGTTGCAACAAAAAGGCTCACCAATTGTCTAGAGATTCCCTGTCTTTAGGTGAATGACTTGATTTCGAAAGCAGCTGAGAATGAAGTAGGCCATCAAGAAGCTATGGTGCCCTTGATTCGAGTGCGGGTAAGTGAGATGTCAAAGATTCCATTTGGTCTTATTCTGGACAAAATGTACAGATTAGGTCATGATGCTTATTGTATGTTGGTGTTAAAAAGTCAAATTCAACTCAGTCACTTGCTGATGTGGTTGCAAGCCTACCTCCCATTTCCTTGTTCAATATCTTGCATCAAATGCCACTTTGTGATATCCTCTCTTCCAGTTCATTGACATCTGAACTTTGATAGATTGTTTCCTCCAGAATTGTGAAGTTCATGTAGTGATGCCCTTGCTTTCTGTTCCAAACTCCTGTTGAATGTTGTCTAGAACATATCTCTTTGCTGCCTTCTCCTAAAGGTGTTGATGTTGGAAACTGCAACTGATGTACATAAATCTGCTGTCAGCACATTCTAGGCTGAGCTGCTTCTGCTACAATGATCTGAAGAGTTCCCTCCACACAAATGCAGGTGGACTACACAGGGTTTACAACTATCAATCCACAACGCTTTGGCCAGAAATTTGTTGGCAAGGTGTGCAGTCTATTTTTATTTCCTATTTCTTCTCCTAGTCTCAGTTGTCTATGTCTCAACCAGCTAATAGTGAACTGGTTGCTTTCCTGTGGTCAGTTTCCATTTTAATGGTTAAATTGAATTGGAGACATTGCGGTTATCATTGAGCATGTGGTTCAAAGTGTTGTTGTCAAGATTTTTCTGCAATCTCAGAGATGTATTTTCATTCAGCATATGTACCGTACAGATAATCAAACCAATTTCTTGCAGGTTGCTAATCCACATGATATACTTCTGTTCACAAAAGCAGCAAAGAAGAGAGCTTCAACTGATGGTATTCTTCTGACTCTGGTCTTCCTTCTCTTTTTTGAAGAACCTTCTGGGCTTTCTTTAGGGCTTATAAATAGAGTAATTCCCTGCCCTTAGGAACCTTTCATCAAAGGACTTATTTGGTGGGGACACCATGTCTGATTCTTTTCATGGCCGGTTTGATATTACCATGATGAGAAGGAGAAGTAGGGATGTTTGGAGTTCTGGTTCCTTTTCAGTATCTATTACGTTTCTGACATTGTAAACTCAGTTGGTGATTGTAGTACATACAATAAGGTCGTAGAAAGCATGCTTGCATGTGGCTTCTAATGATAATTCTTCATTTAGTATTGCTTTCAGACCATTCTGCAAGGTTTAATCAATGCACATATCAGGCAATGCAGCTGGGTTTATGTTCTGATGTCCATAGCTGGTCAAAATTTGTCAAAGTACCCAGGTTTCAGATTTTAGTGCAAGGGAATGTGCTTGATTTCTGTTGTGGCCCCAGTTTGTTGTGCTGATGAAATCATTGGTTAGAACTAGTGTATATTGGCTACACCCTCACACTTTTTCTACACACCATCAAGAGCAGATGAAGTCGGTGGGCAGCCATGGCAGCTTATCACTGCTGTTCATGATGAAATTGATGATCTATACTTTGTGAGTAACACTCACAAAGTCATGACTGCACTCATTCTTGTCATTTTTAGTTTTGGGGGTTTTGCTGAAATGGACAGAAACAGTTACCTTCAAAAGTGTTGTGGAGTTTTTCTCTGCAATCTCATAGATACAGCTACTCTGTCTCATCTACCTCTCAGTTGCCCCTCTCTAGCAATTCCAAAGGCCAAGGGTTTGGCAAATGAACTCATATGTGTACATTCTAAAGTTCTTCTTTGCTGGTGCTCTTATACTTTGCTACACTTGCTTAGGTCATCTTCTTCTTAGCATTATCGATTTTGAGTCCAATTTTCTTTCAAAAAAAGAAGCACCCTAATGAGTTGGGCTGGACTCAGGCCCAATTGATGAAAAGGAGAAGTTGCGACCCGAGGAATTGAATCAGCAAAACATTGAAGCTCTTGTTGCTGAGAGCAATTTGGTAAGGCACTCCCTACAATGCACATTTGTTGAAACAGAGACATTGCTAAGGAACATGTTCTTTATCTCTCATGCTTGGTATTATTGGAACAGATGGTTTTACACCCAGTGATCATGTAAATTTTCCTTTTTCAACCATTGCAGTGTTCTCTGGAGTGGCCACATTGGTGAATTGGGTGGGTGATAATAGAGGCTGAATAAAAATTTTGGTTTTATGAGGTTAAACCTTGCCTGCTGCCTGTTTCAGAAAATGGAGATATTGCCTGTTACAGATCTGGGCATGGCACTTCATGATTTTGTGAACAAAGATGATAAGCAAGCTTTCTATGCCTGTGTCCACCAAAACCTGGATGTCACACAGGTGATAAGTTGAACCTGTCTAAAGTCAAGAAGTGTCTGTTTTTGTCATATGGATACTCTTTCGTACTGAAATCCTCTGGTTTAGATACAAGGAAAATTTGTTCAATTGTCTTGGGCATGTGAAAGCAATTGTATATATTGGTCACATTATATGCAATTTGTTGTTGCAATAATATCTAGACACTGGGTTGTGTGGAAATTCTCTTTTGTGAATAGCTCTTTTGTGTATACTATGGTGAAACTGGGGTTGTGCTGGTACAGAACAAGCTCACTGAGGAAGCTGACCTAAGACAAATACAGGAGGAGAGCGATGTAGTTGTGAAAGTTGGTGAACACATGCAAGTGAGTTTCTCCTCCTTGTTACTGACTAGTGCAGTTGTTATCTCAATCATTACCTTAAGACATGGGGATTAAGTCTCAATGCTGGTTGGGCCCACATTCAAACCCCTGATTGTTTGTTTCATATGTTCGTGAACTGTTTGTGTTCCCTGTCAAATGTAGTTTGGATACAATTGTGATTGATAGCTCTTGAATGCATTCTAGAAGTTGCTCTATACAACCATGGCTGGATTGTAACTGAGGGTCTGAAGGGTTGATTTATCTGTGGTGTGTAGCAACGTGAGAATGAGTCAGTTCCCAGGTATAAAGAGGGAATGCCTGTCAACAGCCCCATTCCATCAATTCAGCAGCATGAAGCTCAGGTTAGATCTGTTCAGAATCTTTTTTGGGGAGAATATCTCTTTGCCATCCAACAGTGTAATTGTCACCTCAAGAACCAGAGTTTTTTCAATTGTCTTGAATTATCATTATTGCATGAAGAATTTGAACCTGCCTCAGTGTTAACTGCTAGCAGACTGTGGGAGGGAGATCTGGTGGCAAATCCATCCAACAAATTGAAACTTTTAGTGATGATGAAGTTGTTGGCCAAAGAGAGGCAACACCAAAGGCTGCAACAGCAGCAAAGCAAAAACAACCTGCTCGCCAAGAAACCCAAGATGAACCCAACAGCTCTCGTGGTCGTGGAAAAGGAACTCGAGGTCGAGGGCGGGGATCCCGGGGTAATCTCACCCAGACTACTTTAGACATGCTCCGGGAGCCACGTCCTTCTAGGAGGTGAGGTTGACAGTTTAAGAAACTTCCTGATGAATGCAACTATGTTTTGAATAGGAGGCTGTTTGTTGTTTATAGACCACCTGAGTTTGCAGTGCTTGAGTGCAGAGCTGCATCTGCAGCTGCTACAGTTGCTTTGCAAAGAATAAGTGAGAGTGAGGAAGAGGAACCTGCATCTCTGGCAGCCAGTGACAAGGATTCTGATGAAGAGCTCGGGGAACCGGAAAGTGATCCGGTAATTTCATCTTCTATAACCAGTTAGTTCCAGAAGGCAATTTTGTTTTCTTTGCAGTGGTGGAAATTTACTTTTTGTGCCTTGATTCAGCAACAGACAAGTTGGCTAAGTCTTTTACTGTCAATTCTAAAACATAAAGCAATCCTCTTTCTGAGTGTTCTTAACAGTGAGACTTCACTTCAGAAGTGGACACCCAGTAACAGGTTTTGGTTTTTGTGAACATGATGAGACTGTACAGTGAAAGAGGAAGTTGGGGTTTTTGGTTGTAATTGAACAAGCAGAGCAGTGTCAAAAGGCCTGCATGGTACTGTGATCCTTGTATCTGCTGGATTTGATATCTCACTTGGTAGAATGTCTACAAAACTTGGGAGGAAGCAGGAGCCTGTAGTAAGCACAAAGGATCGGAAGAGACCAGCACCTACTTCACAAAGGAGGGGCAGAGGAGTGACAGCAAAGCGAGGCCGTGGATCAAGTTCTGTGGCAAGGACTGGCTTCATTGATGATGATGATGTGGAAGATGATGACAATGATGTGGTTCCTGCAAAGTCTTCAGGGACCCCAACTTCTCAGGTAATTCATGTCCTGGCAGTATCTGATTTGGTGATGTTGGGTGTAGCCTATGTTTTTGTCTTATGATGAAGATGGCTTGTTTTGGGGTCTGATTCAGATTTGCAGAAGTGCCATTTTCTTGTTGGGCTGATGGGTTGCTTTGATTGCTTGGTCCAACAGAGGCACCACAGCTGGGGATCCCTTCGTGGCTAAACATATATTCGTGCTGTGTTCTTGCTCCAATGAGAGAGTTGGTTAGAAACTACTCCATTTTTCAAACAGGAGTCCCTTGTGGAGTAAATTTGTCAGTAATTTGAAGTCCAGCACTGACTGGGGTGCCATTGGATGGTTCAAGTCAATTCATCATTGAGGGTGTGGGGAACCAGCAAATTGTAGTCCATCATACAATCAGTACAGGACTTCAGTCATGTTGGTAATGTGTGCTGCAAGCTAGAAAAAGCTATGTTAGCTCATTGACCATGTGATAGAGCTGGTTAGTAACACCAAAAAAACAGTCAGTTGTATGTGATGCTTTTCACATGTTTTGCCAAAGTAAAAGAAAGATAACCTCTTCTACTTTGATAAGCTGAAGGTTTGCATCAAATCTTTTGTTACATTTGGAGTTAATTCACTTGCAAATTACACATAATCTCACACAGTTAACCTCTTGAGTACTTGCCAAATTTCATGGTAACGCCAAAAAGCAGTCAGTTGTATGTGATGATTTCCGTATGTTTTGCCAAAGCAAAAAGAACACCTCTTCTCCTTCGATAAGCTGAAGGTTTGCTTTAAATCTTTGTCACATTCAGTGTTAATAGGCTCATAAATTACACATAGATAGTCTCTTGAGTACCTGCCCAATTTCATGACTAAGTCTTTCCATTGCCTCCATACATGCAAATCAGAAACTGAGGACTGGGATTTTCATATAAGGGTTTGCCCAAAAATTTTGGCTCCTTAACACCTACTAGTGATGTAGGAAGTGATGAAAGTTGGGAGCTATTTTGGGAGCTGATGGAAGTCAGTGGGCAATCATGGCACCTTGTCTCCACTGCTATTTGCGATGCCTGAGGTGATCATCTGACAGTTTGTGAGTGACTCTCGTAAGGTAATAATGACTGCAATCACCACATTCAAAATTGGTCATTGAGATTTCTTTGTGATTTAATCCACATGTTAGTATCATGTAATTTGCAATCGAGCAGGACGATGTGAAGAATCTTGAAGGATGTACAATCTTATGGGTATTAGTTGCATAGTCTTTGAAGTTTCAACATTTGTACCATATGTTACACCATGAGTACAATCCTAAGCTCTTTTCCATTCCAATATCTCTTCAATTGTGCATCGGTCTAACCACTTCCTTCATGTTGAAATGAAAGTCCAAGCTTAAAACATGTTGTGAGTCGTGTCACAGAGATTCTTTTTCCTAATGATGAATGGAGAATGCTTTAATCCACGTTACTAATAACAAAAGAAATAATATGAATTTGCAGAAAAGAATTTTTAATATCAAAATGTATTGTTGCACTTTATTGGAACTCAATATCAATAATAGGAATGTATATTACACAATAAACTAGATATTCTTTATCACAATTCTTGTTGGACTATTTTTAGCATTGCAATAAAGAGTAAAATTTGCAAATGAGCCCAAGTTGTACTTAATCAATAGTCACAATTATTAAGGATTATTAACCTACAGAATCAAGGTACATCTTCATGAGGCAAAAAGGTAAGCTTGTGGCCTTTGTAATCACTCGCAAAATACCCAGCAGTAGACAAACACAAAACCATACCCAAAAGTAGACGAAAACAAAACCATACATACAAATTCATGAATAATTTTCTTTTGCAGAATAAGAACAATTCCAGAATAATCTAGTGCATTCTTCCATATTCTTCACAAGCCCAAGCTTCAAATTAACTTGGAAATCTGGAGAAAAAATCATTTCACTCCATTTGGAATGCATGCTAATTGTTGATCACCTAATTGCTTGAAGGATCACCAAATAATTCTTTCTGGCAAATTGGTAATGCTCTTTAACAAGGAAGACTTTGCAAACCCCATAACCAAAATACTATCAATCCATTGCCATAGGGCTTGCAATGCCTTTTTGAGCTCAAAACAAATGATAACCTAACAATAGTCACCATTTTATGTTTTGTACATGCTCTAACCTCAACATACTGCATAACTAGAGATATAGATAGGATTAAACATTTGACATATCAAATTAACAAATAAAAGAACATTAAAAGTTATCAAATTACCCCAAAAAAAAAAAAAAAGCTCAAATTTGTTGGCAAAGAATCTACCAAATAGGTTCTCTTTCAATGATTATGTTTGTGTGGAACATCAGTCATAGGTTATGGTATTGTCTGGACTTTTTGCCAGAGATAATTCTGTGGGATTTGCTGAAAGCAATCAGCCACCACAACGACCCACTATTCAGATGAATTAGTCTAGTGTGTTTTGTATAGGAGAAGAATCTGCTGATAGACCCATCTCTTATGCAAAGCACCACCGTGACAGTGACACTGTAAAGGGACAGACCGGTGAGTAACTTTCACTCGGTGGATGTTACTTCAACAAACTAAAAAGTACCTTCCAGATTGATTGTGTAAGTTATTGTTCCTGCGACATCAGCAAACAGGATTATTTGAGCTCAATGAAAAATTAAAATATACAAAGAAAAAAATGCGACAATGTTTTATGGATGCAAATGAGGCAAAGGGTGCCACCATCCATGACATGTGAATAACAAATTATGCAAATTGCCAATCATTCCTGCTATTGAGGCTGAGGCAATGGAGGGGGATGATGATGATGATGACAACCACAACAGCAACATCTCATGTTCTCATGATTATCATAAATTTAATAGAAAAGTCAAGTTGCTATTTGTTATCTATTCATGAAAGTGCAAGTAGAAAGTGGAATAACTCTTACCTTGCAATGTGGAAAGTGAGACAATTTAGACATGATAAAAAAAAACATTCTTGACAACATTTTCTTTTGGGGGAATGTTGGAAACATAACTGAATGGGGATTTTGATGGTGAGCCAAGGTATGATCAAAATTCAAATGACCAGGAGAGTAATACAATAATGGTTGGTTAAGATCGTAAAAGCTCCGGCCAAAAAAAAAACTGAAAATTTTATTGATATTTGTGAAAATTGTTGGAAACTGAAAACCATTGGGTTCCTATTACAAATGCACAATAGAAGATGTAATTTGCATACTTATGTTGAAATAATGGAAACTAAATTTGAACATCATTATCTAAAAGAAGTAAATATTTGGCAAAGAAGTGCTGAACATCAGTCATAGGTATGGTAAAATACCACAGGCTGGTGGTGGTCTGGAAGTGGAGTCTTCCTTCTAGTAACTGACATTTTGATACAATAACAGCACTCATTTGTCCCAGCCTTTAGAAATTCTGAACTTGACTTGACAGCAGCCTACTACTCCTCCATAAAGTGTGATGTCTTCACAAAGCATGAAACTCGGATCTGCCAATTTCAAACCAGGCTGAACTATTTAGTCCCAAGCAGCTCACCAATATTAAAGCCCTTTATAAGCGCAACTCTCATGAAGGTTGTGACTGCACCCAATATCATGCTACCTTCAAATTGTTGTTCTGGAGATTTCTCTGCAATCTCATAGATATATCGGATTGTTCTGTGAGACAAAGTCTGCACAAACATGCTTGTTATTGACCAGGTAAACAGCACCAGATTTCAAACCAAACCAAAATCAGCATCCAAAGAAAGCACTGCAAACATGCAAAGTATGGGTTTTGCAAGAAAAGCCAAAAAGGCAACTCAATACAGGAGATACATTTGATTTGAAAATCAAGCAATAAAGGTAGTGCCAAGAAGAAGATGGGCATGAGCAGACCTATGCCTCAACCTTGAAAGTACCTGAGATTTCCTGCCATTCAATCTTGGTCTGAATCCATGCATTCTCCATATAATGCCTTGCTGAATGGATCATGACACTTGACAGAAGCTTGTGAAGTCTGCCAGATATATCAGGCCCAAAGAGTGAGCTTTGAGTTGAGGGCTACTGGATACAAGATGGATTTAGTGGCAGCTGCAACAATCCCGTCTTCCTGTGAATGCTAATCTGCAATATCTGCTGGAAACTGATGATACCCTGAGTAATAACAAAAACTGAAAAATCAACATACTATAAACATAGGTAACCTCAACTCTGCAAGGACAAATCATAATATGCTGGAAGGTGTTAAGAAGGCAAGGCTAAAAAACAGCTGAAAGTAGTACCTCCCAGCCTGCAAGGGTCGAAAGGACAGTCCGAAAAACTCCAGCTGTGATCCTTTTTTATGTGGAGAAGCATAAGAGCTCCATAAACAGAAAAATTGCTGTGACCCACACAGAAGCATATATATAATTGCCAATAAGTTGTAAACCCACCTGCAGTAAAAAACACAGCCAGCTACATACTCGGGTCCACCTCATTTGAACTTGCACTTGTCTTTTGCAAGGTGACCTTGTAGGACAAGGCTACCAGTATCCCCAGTGCCATTAGACTTCAGACCTCATTCCGGAGCTCTGACCAGCAACAAAACTGAGCAGTTCTTCACACTGTTTGCATGTAGCTAATCCTAACTGCTAGACTAGCATCTATAACAAAGATACAACAGGCATGACATGTAAAAAGATCTATCCACAAAGTGATGAGTGCATTTCTAATCCTTGTGAGAAACTCTCTGATTTGTCATTGTCCATTATGAACCTCTACACCTGCTGTGTAAAACTGTACCAAAATGAAAATCCAGGATAGAACTCATAAGACCAAACTGACTTCCAAACCAAAGATGTTTCTGATATGTGGCACACACTGTATCTTGATGGGAGAAAACCTCAAAGACAACTCACCTTGCAGTGCAGAAGGCAAAGGCAAGAACTGTTGACAGATACTGCACAAAGACAAAACCACTGCCCTACCACTGCATGACTTAGATCTGTGGCCAGCACAAGTGGGTTGAATGCCCTGTGCAAAAACAATAAGAATTTTGATGTAGTATGTGTGAAAACCTAGATCCCAGCCAGAACATATGTTATCATCATCCAGGATCAGAAGGAGATTTAGGAAATATCTTGCAATATACATGCCTTGAAGAATAATCCCAATCCAGAGAGTCAGTGGATACATTTAAGACGCGATAATGTAATGAGTTTGGCTCACTTTCTATCATTTGTCTGGAACCACATCCAAGACACAGCTTCTGGCATTTAATAAATGCACATCACATGGAACAATTCTGAAAACTTTCCTATAGTTGAGCCAAACAGATCTCCTGCCAAGTGATCACGTTGAACTCTGAACCAGTTGCATTGAAGGAGCCACACCCAAAACAGCACAACATAAGTCCCAATTCATGGTGCACACTGCATTACCAATGGAGGACACTGCTGTAGCCTTGTAAGACTCCTGCAAGAAATCCACCAGCTACACATGCTCTTGATAAAAACCCAAGGTTCAGGCTTCCACAATGTCAACAAAACTTCCATCCATCACAGGTGCAACACCATTTCAACCTGTATGTGTCAAAACTACACTTCTTCATCTCAGATATCCCCTTCACCACACTTGAACCCTTGTGTTCTGAATAATCCTTTCGATTTCAGAAAACTTCAACCTTTAGATTGCCCATTGATTACATACTGCTGAAATGGCACTGCAACTACAATACCCTCCTGCCCACCAATAATACATTATCAATCAGGCTGTCGAAACAAATCTAAAGCCCACCACAACAATACCTTTCAACAAAACTCTAGACCTCCAGACATGTGAGTTTCTCCACAGGCAGCTGTGCAAGGTCAAGAATACTTTTACCCAAACTGAAAGATGGAGCTCATGTAACCAACTTCTATACAAGAAAGGCACACAAATTGCAATGATCTGAAAGTTACCATCATCGACAAAGCTCCCTCATGCCCCCAAGGACAGGCATTGCATGATGATGCAGGCGGTCAACCATACAAGCACTTGTAATAATGCCCCCTGGCACTAGAGTCTAAGATGACCTCCTGTTTTGTGGGTTTGAGTGGCATATGCATTTGCACCAACATAGTTCATACTTGCAAAATTATGCATCAACTTGTTTTCAATTACATCGCTGGTGATTGAAGACAATTCAATTTCATAATGTCTTGAGAGGAATAAGATCTGAACTGAAACATGTCAATATACAAGTTCACTATGAATCAAAAGAAACTAACAAATGATTGTGGGATTGTGGCATATCCGAGAATTCAAAAGAAAAAAAAATCTAATCACAGTTTATAGAAGCCTGAAGTTGTATCAATAACCATTTTAGGCTAATTGAATACATACATGGATCAGGTTGCTTCATGATGTAGTCAGAAGACAAATCTACAAGCACTACCTCAACTGTTCACTGCAGCCAATAAAATCCATTTCAGGGCCATGCATGTTGTCCTTCACATTTTGAGTGATATTCCTCCCCAGGTGGTGTCTCTGCACAACAAGCTTTATTAGGTTTTCTGGCTTGTGAAAGTCCCAAGCAAATTTTACACACAGCTGAAGATTGTGAACTCTCAAAACAAATTAAAACTAGAGCCTCCACAGAAGAGAAGTACTAAGTACCAAAAAAAGGACTCCTTTCGCTTTGGCCCAGGAGGACAACATTTGCCAAAGCATATGGGATAAAAGTGAGGTGCTATGGAGAACATGTTGGGGAACACATTGAGAACTTGGGAAACATAGTGAGAACTTGATGGGAACTTAATTGGAACATAATGGAAACACATTGGGAACCAGGGAAAAATGCCAACAAATCCTTTCCCCCCCCGCCCCTCACCCCCACAAACTTATGGAAAAAAATCAAGCCTCCTTGAGAGCATGATTGGGCCTTCCCATTGGCTGCATCAATTTCTCTTCCCAGAAGAGTTTGTCACCATTTTTGGCCTGGGCTAATATCCATTGCAAAGAACACCCTACCTATTATTCACTCTACCTATTATTAAAAGTGGATTAATTTGTTTTGGATTTTGTTTTATGAAGTGTAAATTATAAAAAATCATTGCTAAAAATTTGGAAAATTTTGCCATACTTATTATACCACATGATATTAATTACCAAGTCACTTTTGAAAATCCAAACCTAAAATTGAAAAAAAAATTCAAACCCTGGTTTCTAGTTTCTACCTTCTACCGATTTCCAACCTCATCCATCCATCCATCCATCCATGCGGTCTGCTTCCCTTCCCTGCAAGTCCGCGTTTCTCGTTCGTCCGTGACCGTTGCAGCCAGCCAGGACAAAAGCCCCTTTTGAATTCCAACGCCAATATTAGTGTAAAAAGAGCCATGTTACGTTCGTTCGTTCGTTCCTCTCTTGCGTCGCTCTTTGCTGTCCACGGCCCGAAACCGCCGCCGACGGACGGACGTCGCCATGCGTCTTGGCATTCGCTTGCATCTTGTCTCCTCTGCACTCTCCTCTCCTCTCTTCTCCTCCCGCTGATCTGCAGCTGTATTGCTGTTGTGTTTTCTTTTCCTTTTTTGAGGAGGAGTTTATCTTCCTCTGTGTGGAGGACGGTTGGATATCTGTCTGTTTGCAGTTTCCCAACCAGTTTGGAGACTGTTGTAACGTTGATCTAGTGTTGTAGATCATGGAATCGAGGAGGACAACGCGGAAGCAAGCTCAGCAGCAGTCAGCTGGGTCTGCAGCAGGGTCGCCAGTGGTTCATTCTGCCAAAGAGTGTAAGCAATCTACAATACTGAAACTGAGTTTTTTCTTTCGGCTTGGTTTCTGGTTTAGAGGTGAATCGAACTGAGTGTGTTTCTGTCTGCGTGGGCGGTAGTGGGTATGGGGGAGGGTTTAGTGTTTAGGAAGAAAGAAAGAAAGTCTGGTGAGGGAACGATATATAAGTGATGGGTGGTTTTGGTTTTTCTCAGCTGTAATGCCGACAGCCAAGAAAGCTGGTAGTGCAAGGAGGACAACAAGTCGGAAGCCACTGGCGGACAGAACAAACGATTCCCCGATCTATGGCTTGACTCCTTGCGGTAACAAAACTGGAGGAGGACGCAAATCTAGTCCCATTTACGAAAGGACTCCCATCTCAAAGCTCCGTTCCTTCAAGAGCTGCACACCGGGGACTCCTGGTGAAGAAATCCTACGCTCACAGGTAAGTAGCTAAGTAAGCCCCAAGCTGCTGCTGCTTATCTCTCTAAGTCTATTCTTTTTCTTCTCAAGAAGCTCTTCTTCAATTGATTGCAGTCCCTACTCCAGGAATTGTACGTGAAAATCGACTGACACCCATTTCGAGATGTGAGAAGAATGCAATCTCAGATCCTTGCTAGAGTTTTGTGGTTTAGCGGAGGAGGGTCCTATGCCATCTTGATAACATCTTGATCTTCACGTCATTCTTCCCAGCAGTTTTTTTTGCCTCCTGAGCTTCTTGATCCATCTCTCGCAGGTGCAATCTATGCTGGAGAAAGTGAAGGCAAATGAGCAGTCAATGGGTGACGCATTGCAGTACTACAGTCCACTTTTCTCATCATCCTCAGCAGGAGGAAACATGAGTCAGAATCAATATTACACACCTGCCACCTCTTTCCCAACTGTCGACTCACAATCTCCAGTTTTTCCTCTCTCTACTAAATTCCAGGAGGAGGGACTGCAAGCCCAGACAGACATGTGGAGTCCAGTGAAGTCTAACCCTGAACTCCAAATGGAGCAGCCACTCGTACTAGCTACTTCAAAGGACAAGACTTGTGGATCAGAGGAACAGGAGCAGGAGGATGGGGAACTTTTGCCACTGGATATGCAGCTCCTTTACATGTTTGGAAAAGCTGCAGCAGCAGCTCCTGCATCTGATTCAGACGCAAGTGATGCCAGTAGCCTAGATCTTGATGTGCTCAAAGCTGTTGAGAAGGTCAGTACTTCACTGGGATCCCTCAGACCTATCTGTAGTCTGTACTCACAGTTTCTCATCTTGCAATCTCCATACCCAGAGCTCCTCAACTTAGATGGCCTGTTACAACCTGTATTGTCAGCTGAAAGCTTGGCATTACAGTACACAAGGTTGGTACCTACCTACCTGCCTGGTGGAAATTTCCATACATAAGGTTGGCACCAGAACCCCTCAACTAAGTGCAATGAACTGGTGGGTTGCCAGTGTGTGTTTGTGAAACATAATCTCCCGCTGTGCTGCCCCACCTTTGTTCATTGCCCTGCGTAATGCCCTGCTGCCAGGGGTATTTCCTGACACAAAAATTTCTCAAATTTTTTTGTCTGAAAAAAACTTATCAAAACCTTGATTATGGTTACAATGGCATGATCATACCGTGTTGCTGATGTTAATCATGTGGTCGAACCCAGAAGGGTCTTAGGGCTAATCATTTTGTAGCTTTGATGTGCAGCAGGTTATCACCCGCATGGAAGATGAAAAACCAGAGGCCAAGGGTGAGGATGAGGAAGGCTGTGATGGGGAAGCTGACACCAATGGAGTCTCAGACCAAACTGAGCTGCCAAGTCTTTGGAAGCAAAGGGGTGGCAGGTCTGTTAAAATAACAGAAGGGTCAGTGAAAATGCTGAATGCAGCCAGCAAGGAAATGACTACTAATGAGGAGTACCAGGAGTATGAGGGTAATTATGAAGCGGATGAAGTGGAAGAAGAAGGTGGGGAATATGAGGAGCTTTGCAGGGGCATAAGCCACATCTCAATGAGAGATTCAAGAGATGGGTTTGGGCCTCCACCTTTTGCCGGTCGTCATACCCGCTTTCATTACAACAGTGAAGGTGAAATCGACTCGGTGCAAGTAGATGAAGAGCAGGATATGGAAAAATCTCCAGAAGGTAACATTGCTTTTCTGAAGCTTCTCAAAGTCAACTGTAAAAGCCCATGAGATTTGAAAGGGTTTCTTTGCTTAGAATTGAATTCTGTAGCCCAACAATTGAATAATCTTTGCCCTCCTCATGTTCACTGGTTTTGACAGCTCTGTTCAGCTGTAGTTCACTGGCCTTAACACAATGCCTGCACAACATGTATTACTAGTGTTGCATTTTAAAACTCTTCTTGAAAACATTGCAACAGTGGTCTTGCAGCATGAAGGGTTGACAACAGTTCTCATGAATGTTGATGAACAAAACACTTTGCAGGTCCAGCAACTCCAACAACTGTAATGCGACTGAGAGGTTTGCCTACCCCAAAGGGGAAACACCTGCGATTCACTGAAGATATCTGAGAAAAAAGAAATCTATGGCCACTCTTTCCATGTCTTTTATTTAGTGGCTGTAGGGTCTATTGTTGCTCAGTAGTAATTGAGTGTGAGACCCTCCTTTTGGTTAACTTTTTGCACTCACTGAACATTGAATCCCCATTCATTCATTTTGTACTCAAAATGGAAAAATTTCAATCTTTGTGTACATTGCTGGGATAGGCGCCGCAGGAAACTAGGATCTTTTATCACTTCCTTCACAGATTGTTGTGGAATTCCATTAGGTTTTACAATATATGGACTGTGTAGCAAAATCGAACACATTCATTTACCCTTGAATAATACACTCTGAAGAAGACATTATTGAACCCCTTGCATTCCAAGAACTTCTTTCCATCAGTATGGATTTTTGGCATTTTCAGATCCCATAGGTTTTTCTTGCAGGTGGCCCTGACTATTGTTCAAAATGCAGTATAAATCCATTCCGTGAACGTTTGTCGTAATGGCTGTTAAATTATCATGCATTGCGAGAATGTGGTCAACTTTCCATATCTCCATCCCATCACTTTGCATTTCCTTAGCCTCTATTTTTTCTTGCAAACATTGTTTCAATTCCTTTCGACTAAACCAAAACAATTCAGAGGATTTCCACTTGGATTTCTTGAATTCAAGTAGTTCCTTGAATTCAAGAATATTTAATTCCAATAGCTTAAAAACTAAAGATTGTGACACGGTTTTTTGGCAATCATATACACTATTCAGTATTCAAAAGACTTAAGGTTAAAATTCAACACCATGGATTTTGGCATTTTGCTCAAATGGCAAACTTGCCTATATTATAAAGGAAAAAGCATTCCCAGAAATTTCATATTAAATTTTGGTTTGTTTAAAGCAATTACCCTAAACCCGGAACTACTTTTACTCCTTTGGCCTCTAAAATCTTCAAAATAGTCATTGTGCATAAACAAGCCCCAAAATCAATTTGAAAAACTTCCCATTCATTTACCTCAGTTACAAAATACCTCTTTTGTTATCAAAGGCACCAAGAACAGCCAATTAATAGAGATATTGTTTTCCTAACTCATAAAGACAAAGAGCAGTTACAAATACCTCTAAAGTATTGGAGCACACAACACTTAAATTCCTCTGAGATAGTCAAAACACAACTGTGACATGAATGGCATCATATTTTGTTCATGAAGAGCTCCACCTTTAATAATTTGCTTTATAGTGAACATAGTTTTGGCACATATAATCATGGAAAAACCACAGTCCACAGGTCTAGTTCCCAATAAGCATTAAGGCTGGAACAAAAAGACAACTTACTGTGACACACCCAACCACTTTGTGAAGTTTTCAAACTCTGTGTACTCACTGTCTGAAACCATGGTCTTGTACCAGGCGGATCCTGCCTTCTTCACAGTTTCCTTGTCCTCCGGCTGCAAATGATGGCATAAACGAAAACTTGGAGTCAGATGAAATGCAGACATGCGAACAACCTATCTTTCAAGCCTCATCATCCTTAAATATTAAGCAGCTCACTCACAGCAACTACCACACTTCAACCTGAATTTGCATCAAAAGACAATCCCAATATCATAACCACTCACACTGTCTTCTTGCTCAGTAGACTATCTTTGTATTTCTAGACTTGTGAATTCCATGTGAAGCACAAAACTGTAGCAAACTGGAAAAAACCACGGGGCACATAGATGACGAAGCTATATTGCACATGGAACTATATTGCCATGCATAATTCTTACATACACATGACAATCAAGACGTAACCAGACAATTTCCAGTGTTCCAAGTGTTAAGAGGAGATGCATGATTAGGTCAGGCCCCTAAGACACGCCATCTATGTCATCTGCATGTGAGTGTCCCCCCAAAGCACATAAAACAGCAACTTAAGAACATCCAATCCATTGCTTGTGCTATTGCATTCTCAAGAGTCTGCTTCATATGGAGGTTGGACAAACATATCCCACATATCTACAGATAAGCCAGGTGTGGATTCAGATATATGGACAAAACATTTCAATCAAGGAATGTGGTCATGTCTGCTTGGACAAATCAACCAGTACAAGACAGCCCCTTAGTATGCAAGACATGACTCAAATATTATTGTCATCTTCCGACACAAATCTTATTATGGACTCAAAACTGAGTCATAATGACTTGCTTTAATTGACGACCTGGAGTGACAACATCAAAAAGAACAGCCCGATGTGGGCCAACATATCCATTCTACCATACTATGCAGGATTGTACTGCATCTTTGAAAGTCACACTGATCTTGACAAAACTGCAGGTATCACCTTCCAAATTGAATTTTCTTTTTAACTCACTATACCCCTATACCAAACCCAATCAAGAAAAATAAAACCATCGATGACTTACAAGCAAAAAACCTTTTCTGAAATCTCACCAATCAACTTCCTAAAATATCAGCAAACGTTAACAATCCCCCTCTAAAACAACACCAATAACATGCAGCATGTGACAACAATCAGCAATATCAACTTGTGGATGATTGAGTGGGAAGCCATCAGCAACAAGACTGGTTTAGGGGTGACCATGAGGGAAGTGGAAAAAATTACCTTGACAGTCTTCCTTTTGAGGTCAAGCTTTTCGGCCTTTGCCTTCACCCGCTGTTCCTGGGCCAAAAGCTCCATCCTCCTCGCAGTCTTAGCATATGGGTTGAGTTTCAGAAGAGCTCCAAGATTCTTCAATGGATTCTTCTTCAGGGCCCGTCTCTTGATCTCAACCTTTTTGGGTCGGACAACACTCTGGATCTCATCCGAATTGATGATTCTAGCAAGATCCGGATTGCCCATGATGGGTCGGGGAAGTACATAATTCTTCTTCACAACTGATTTCTTCTCATGGGTGCCAAAAATGGAATCCAACTGCTCGAATGCAGACTTTGTCCACACAATGAACCGGCCAAGATGACCTCCTGGTAAACCACAGAGACATAAGTATCGAATCGTGATAAACCCAATGTGTTACATTCCTGCTGCTGAAGACAAAAGATAGATAGCAGGACTCGGAGGGCATGGGAACTCACCAGGAGCCAGCTGAAGCAGATTGAGGCGATGCACAGAAGCGATCTCCACACCCGGCACGTTCCTGAAAGACTTCACGAGCTTGGCACCCTCAGTGCCGTAAACAATGAGAGGGCCCCGGCGAGAAACATACCTCCTGTTCCTCATTTTCCCCTTACCGGCGCGGATGTTATGGCTGGCTCTGACCTTCTCGACATCCTCGTAAGCTCCGATTCTCTTCAGCAGCTTAACTGCAGCCGATGTCTTTTCAATGGCCTCCACAGAGTCTTCCAGCACCAAGGGTACCTCTGGTACTTTCTCGATACGGTGGCCTCTGGCAAGAACCAGGGACGGAATGGCGGATGCTGCCAATGCAGACGCAATAGCATACCTTTTCTGGTTCAAGTTCACCTTCCTGTGCCATCGCCGCCAGATCTTGGTGGGAGCAAACATGCGACCACCTCGACACATGTTTCCGAACGCTCCTTGTCCTGCTCGGTGTGTACCACCTCCCGGAACCCTAGGAATACGCGAAACGGCTCTTCCAGTCCCCCATGACTCCGCTGACGTCTGGTGTCCAGCTTTCGTGCTCACCGCATACGGCTGCCTCTTGTTCTTCGCCAGAGATGTATGCACCGACTGCACTACATCTGGTCGAATCGGTACCAAAAACACCGCAGGCAGAGTCGCCGATCCTGCTGCTCCATCTGCCTCCACTCCTTGCACTGTCACTAAAGGCCGCGCAGCAGCCGCCATGACTTTTTCCACAGCGACAACAAGCAAAAGGAAGATCACAAGCTACCAAACCGCAACCTCCGAAAGGAAACAAACTCTCGCAGCGATGCAATAGATACGAGACAGAGGAAGCCGCCTCGCAGAAATTAGGGTTAGGGTTCAGTTACCCCTATTCGTGGCCGTCCAGATTAGGGCTTAGCAACGAGAATTAGGGCTAGGTTACCCTAAACCCTAAATCCTATTATTTATACCTAATATCAGCGATTTTTTTTGGTGGCAAATTTTTTTCAAAAAAATAAATTTACGTCAAATATTCCTTTTTTTAAATCGCCAGAAATCGATTAAAATTTCTAAAAACTCGCCATGTTTCTACTCATTGTTCGACCAAGTAGCCATGAAATAAAACCATTTAAGTAAATTTCTACTTTCATAGTTGGCCTATAGCCAAAAGGTGGCTAAATCTCCTTGTGGATGATCACCAGTGTTAAAATCGAAGCCAAAAAAAGAAAAACACTGCCTAACAAAACAAAAACTAAAAAAAATTAACTATTTTCTCAAATAAATATTTCTCCAACTTGACATTATGTGGTTTGGAATGTGTAAGTAGGGGGCTCAAAGACCCATGTCCAAGCCAATTCCACTATTGAATTTTAATTCAATTGATCATTTCAAATGCAATGTTTTTTTCACGTTTATGACAAATGGATTTATTCTTTAATCACCTAATTAATCCAACAATTCTACTATTGCATTAAGTGACACAATTTATGTCAAAAGATTTTATTTATTTTTGTTAATGTGATTATTAGGACAAGATTAGTTGAAGATTTATTAACAACAAATATTATTATATGCAATTAATCCTAGTCAAATTTGGTTAAATGCTTTTGTGGATGATTATTTTTCCACCTACCTCACAAAATTGAGAGAATTTTTTTATAAAAAAAACCATGTTTGTGACAAGTGATTTCAATCTCATAATCTTCAAATTTGTTAGATAAATATTTGAAAAATTACATGAATTAATGCAATATTATTATCAATAAGGCTATTCTGACAAATTTCCTTATTTTGGTCCAAAATTCCTAATAATATATCTTTTTTTGTTGATATTCTCTTAAACATATGAATGCTAGTTAGTCGTGATCAACAAATAGATGGTCAAGATCATATATTGGAAAAAAAATTAAGGTTAGAGTTTCCCACCTTGATTTTGTGTTTTCTGCATTTTCATTTTACACAAAATTGAGTTGTATCAGTTTTAAGTGTCATGCACACACAACAAACTTGTTAATTTTGTTATTGGAACCTTTCTCTCACATTTTTTTTCCTTTCAATTTCATTAAGAAACTAAACGTACTTAATAGAGTTATCCAAAAAGTTAGTGATTAAGGGGGTGAGAACAGTCAGTTTCTGCATAATAGTGCATCAAATGTGTAACTGGAAATGAACCCAAACTAGTTTTTCCACCAATTTTTTATGGTAAACTGAGTTTCATCCCCTCTTTCCTTTTTCCTGAGCACCTCCACCGCTGCTACAAATATTTTCACTGCTCCTACATGTACAACTACTATAGTTACTCTCGAATCTCGTGCATTAAATGCTGAGTTTCAGCATTTCATACTGAGATTTAATAAAATTTCATTAGTTTGCGGATACCACCACTGAAATAGGAAATACAGGATGAATGCAGAGGAGACAGGGGCTGAAAGAGAGGATGACTTTACAGATAACTTTAATATTAGGCTAATTATCATAAGAATTTTGGGGGTCCACAACTCCACCAATGTAATTTGTAGGTGGTTTTTCTTTGTTTGTTCTTTCTTGAGCAAATGTCTAATGGCACAAAGTCTTATGAGTCTAAATTATTGAAAAAATACACTAAGTGATAGGTTTCAAATGAGTGAATCAAATGAAATAGTCCTTCTAAACCCCAAACCCTAAAAGCTATCCATTATATTAGTTTAACTAATGAATAAATTATCTATCTTTTGACTGTTTTTTGCAGCTTTGAAGTCCTCATGAACTTCAGAATAATTTTCACAAAGGTTGCTCCCCACTTTTCTACAAAAAGGGGAAAAGAAGAACCATTGCAAAGTTCAATCAATCTTTGCTTCATGATAGAGATTATATATACATAATTTCGGCCGAGAAACCTTGCAGAAGGCAACCCACTGTTTTGTTTTTAATGCTGCCTGAAAGAATGATGATCCAGAATGACATGAATCACCTTACATTCCCTCAAACAAACTCTGAAGACTCTTCACTGTTTCATCTGCTTCCCTTAAAAACCACCTACTCTTGCTTTCATTTGGTAGACCAAGACCTCCACTAGAGACTCTACCTAAGAGTTTATTGGACGTTTTAATATCATTTGCAACTTCATGCACCAACTCCAATGATTCTGATAATCTGGAGAGGAGATTTACAAGTGCTATCACCTCATTCCGTTGTAAATCAAGCTGCAAACCCCAAAAGAAATAACAAAATGTGACTGCCACAGAACTATATCTGAAAATGTTGAGATCTGTTTCCACCTTTTTGCCAGTCAACTTTGCAGAGAAGCAAGAGCAATATAGAGTTACCAAAGTTTTGAGCTGCAATGGAATACTCAACAGAGAAGTCTAGTATCAGAGGCACTTACAGTGTGGGCAGGTGAATCCTCGACAGAAAAGAGAATTTTCAAGGCAGTGGCCAGTCCAAGGATCTGTAGTTTGCCCCATAATCGACACTTCTCACATCCAACACAATCCATCAATGCACTGCAACATCAATGCCATCATCGTCAGTAGTTTTCACATAGACCCATCACAAGACTTTCAACATCTCATATGTATCCACATCTACATGTAACTAGACACATGATAACACTATTACATCTTGTGATGGAAGGACCCAGCACAAACAGCAATTCATAAACTCTGTCAATTTGTGTATGATCCTAGGATTGCCACCTTACAAAAACAGTGGCTGCAGAAAGTGCTAAGAAATCATTTGCCCAAACTAGTTTGATATCTTCTAAATTTCTCTGAGAATGAAGAATGCTAGGTGCTACCTGATATTACGAAAATGGATCTGAAGTTGTTGCTTCAGTTCAGCACCATCAGAACCACGCCACATCTGGGCCTCATCAAAAGGTATTGGGCAGGCAGTTCGTAGTTGCTGACAGTTTACCAATCTTCTCACAAGTTCCAATGTCTCTTGATCCTCTGCATCATTGCCTGTACTATACTCTGCTTGTGACAAGTATGCCCCAGCCTGATTGTGCACCCACCAATATACTTCAGTGCTTGAGATGTTAGTTATGGAAAGTAAACTCAGGAATTGCTTGCCAGCCACAACAACACAAGGACTAGCTATTTCTTGATATTCTTTTTCACTTTTAGTGGTTTTTGTATATGTTTATAAGCTCCCATGCATGGAAAAAAAGCTAAAGATAGCCAGAGGCCCAAACAATTATGGGTGCAAGTTTCACTTAGACACTGCACTTCCTCATCATAGCATTTCCATGCAAAACACATGAAAACCATCAAACTGCCTGTCTGATTCGAGGCCCTACAAAAAGGGTCATTGGTGATACCCCTCACATGATGGTCACACATAGAATGTGAACAGAAACATCACACACCTTTGTTAGAGCTCGTAAGACAAAAAGGAAAGTGAAGTAGAGATTCTGTACACGCTCAGGATGCATCAGCACGCGTTCATGCATCATCACATAACTCTTGCCCCACTGAACACACACACATGTAGACTTTGTTACCAACACAAGGACTATTTGTAACATGTAAACAGAATTATGACTATTCACTAGTAACCTGGCAGCATGCAAATTTCATGTATATCAGTGGCAGCCAAGAATACCCCTACCTTGTGTTGCAAGAAACCCAGGCCCTGAAATCTCTGGTGCACTGCAACAACACAGAGTACTTTGCAGTGCTTATGCAGACAGATATTAATGGTGCCCTCCACCTCTTCTTCCTACTGTTTGCTCATCACTAGGTCCTTCCAGACAACTGCTGTAGGCTTGATTAATATGTAAACTGAAGGTCACTAGAGGAGCCCACTTGACATGACGAAACTCTTTATTTGGCTACAAAATGTTCATCAATTAGTTTCCTTTACCTAGCTCAGTCCATAATAGGTGGTTTTCTGTCTCTATCTGAGATGACCTCTTTCTGCCAGTAGTTCCAGACTTCTGCAATATTTCTACACCTACCAGATCAGAAAACTTTAGCAAATATGCACATTGTTACACACCTTAGTTGTGGCCTCATCAAGCAGATAATCTCCAGCAATGTGGGTGGATATAGAGGTATGAAGGCCTGATATAAGCCTGTAGAATACACGCCTCTCAGCACATGTATCCCTCTCGCCCTCTGCAACCACTTGACAAGAAAGTTATCTGCACTACCTGATCCATCAAATTGCATTTCAGGGATCAAAACTCCAATAGAAAACCTGAGATATTGAGATAGATTCAGCTCTTTATGACAGTCCCTGAAGATGACTTGCATCTAGGCCTTCCATTTGGCTACAGTACAAGAGTTTCCCATGTTCTGTGCTGGCACCGACCAAACATCCACATTGAATTTTGAACTATGAATTGGTGACCTATACTAGCCACAGTTCTCACTGAGACAGAGCAATTGAATGACCCAGAACCTGCACTGTACTGTCTTCTCTAGCAACCCTAATCTGTAGAACATCCAGACATGCAAATGATGGGAACCTGATCAAGAAGCTTGAATGAAACTGACAACGTTACCTACTCAAAACACCAGATATACACATGTGAAATGCACTGTCTCAAGGCAATCAAATGCTGGCCACTGCAAAAGTGGACATTGCTGCATTATTTGCACAGGTCAAAATCCATGGATCCAACTCACATCCTGATATTTGTGTGGAAACATCAAAAAACCACCTTTGAAGCAATTCTGCATGTATATAGCCTCCCAAATCTTGTGTGCCGACACTCCTGAGTAGCCGGTAAATTTCTCAGGATTCAGCAACAAATTTACATAGGTTATGTCTCCTGAAAATCAACACCCAAAGCTTTCAGAAAATTTGCATCCATCTTCTACCAGGATTCTTTTGGATTCAAATGAGCACCTAGTTAACCAGGAAGAACTGGACAAACAAATCCACATATGCCAAAGCTTAAACTACACTCTTTGCAAACCATATACAAAATCTGTGCAAAACAATAAATTCACAAATCTCCTCTCATCCTACTTGCCTACTCATCCCAGTTTCTGGCTTCTAGAAACAAAAACTTCCAAGTGTAACATTCACCAAAAGAATGTTAGCTGCCTGGCACTTTGTGTGAAAACTCCTAATCAGATCAGAGGGCGGAGCTGGAAACAAAAAGGATATTAACCAGTAAACAACTTACCATTCTGTGTCTCATCATCATGGGTCCAGGGGTTGTCAGTCTCTGTCCAACCTTGAAATGCTTGTGGATCCAGTGTGCGATCCACAATACCTTGAGGTTTTCCCTCCTGACATGTGAAGTGGTCTGAGCCAAGGCCTTTAAAGCTAGCTGGAAACTCATTCTCCGGGCACTCACAAACACTACAATCACGCAACTGACACAGGCCATCCTCTGGCCAGAATGGACAATCACACCACAACCTCACCTGCAATTAAAACCCCACAGTCTCTCTCTGAAGCCACAACAACACATAACCCTCTTGCAGCAGCATGAGAAGAACAATGAACATACTGTTGCAAGCAATCCCAGAACTGAATCAAGCTCCCAAAAGTACCTGAAGAACAATAACAACCCTAATAGTCTGCTTTGAATTAGGCACAGATTCCAATTCATGAACAGATGAAGAGAAGAAGACAAATGTCAGAGAAACATTTTGCAATGCAGAGAGGAGGCAGCAATGAAACCTATCAATCCACATCTTTCCTGAATGCCATAACCTACAGAACCCATCCACACACACATGTTGTGCATTGGAACATATCAAGAAAAGAGAGGTAATGTATGGTCAGTACCTTGAAGTAGCGAAAGAAAGGAGTCTTCACAATTTTCTTAAGAATGTCATGCAGAAATTCTTGATTCAAAGCATCTACTGTTGCATAGTCACAGCAACAATCCTCCACCGCTCCCTGGAACTCATCCAGACCCTGTAACACATACACAACAATTTTCCAAAGGAGACTGACTACAAAGGGCAAAGGCAAGCAGAAGCTCAAGAAGATCAGAAGCAAGCAAGCAAACAAGAAGATGATGATGATGCTGCCGTCTGTGAACGAGCTGCAAATCCACATGATTAGAACAGAATTCAAAACTCCACACGCTGATGGCTCAACAGAATTCACGCACAAAAACCTCGATGACTGTTTGCTCTCTTGCTTGAGTTATTGTTGCATAGAGAAATCCATACCTGGCATCCACATGATTTGGTAGTATGTCCTGGTACTAGGGGAGGTTGTCGCACAAACCAATGCAGCTGCTGAGGTCGCTGCTGGTAAGCCACAACAACAGCCACAAGTGCCACCAGAATTGCTACCAGAATGAACTTCCATGGCCACCACCCCAACCAGGCTTGCCTCCTACTCCTGCTCCTGCGCTTCTTCTCCTCATCTCCCTCTATGTGCTCTGAAGCTTCTGCACTCATTTTTTGTCCCAAAACACCACTTCCTCTACCTGTGTATACTCTTACGTCCTTCTCAATGGTTTGCAAACATCTCTCTGGTTCTTTGCGCAGTAAGCTTTCTTCTTCTTCTTCTTCTTATTCTTCTTCTTTTGGTGAGCTTTCTCCTATTGACAGTCCATTACGACATCGAATCCGATATGCTTGTGCGCGCGCCTCGTGGACAAGAAACAAGAACAAGAAAGTCTTCGATGTGTTGCACTCTGGATATCGATCCGTTATTGCAGCATGAGTTCTTCCACCGGCGCATCGGTCGATATGGATCTCCAACAGACTGCAAACAGCAGCGGGCATTTTTTTGAACTCTGCGCCGGGGGGGAGGGGCATGAGGCAGTTGCTGGAGGTGACTCATGTCGGCGTGCAACAGCGAGTAGTGTCTCCTCCGCCTTGTCATCCGCCTACAACAACAACAAAAACACGCGCGCTCGCTCGCTCGCTCGCCCTCGTGTAGGCTCCACTGCAGGGAAGCACTTTCCAGTGGCGTTGGGCGGCGGGTATTTGATGGTTTTGATAACCTCCGGATCCGGGAACTCGGGTACCCAGCCACTCCGAAAGAAAGAACCCCCGGATCCCCGTCTCCAGGGACCCGACCTTCCGAATCAAAGACCCTCCGGTTCCATCTATTGGAAACAAAAATTCCAAAGCAAAAACAAACCCCCGGTTCTGGTTATTTCAAAAAACCTCAAAGAAGGGTCAGGTTCCATGAAAGAACCGGCAGTTTTTTGGGCAGTTAGTCATTTAACCCGTTTGAAAAAAAAAACTTGAGAACCATGGCTACATATACGAATCAGATATTGGATTTTTTGATATCCATGGGTATATCACAAAACCCGAGCATGAGAATTTGATGTTTTAGTTGTCGATTTTGATACCCGGATTGACACCCGATGGGTATTTGTTGTGGATGTTAATACCCGCTCAACACTGGAAAGAGAAAAGGAAACAAGCAGGTTGTCAACTGGTGGGTGGTTTTTTTTTTGCAAGCCAATGGGGTTGTTGGATCTGGTGGTTTGAATTTGTTTTTTTTTTAGTTATCTTGAATGAATTAATAGTCAATGTGTAATAGTTATTTACAAACAGGGTGCATGTTGGATGCTAGTTATTTTGATGGGTTGTTCCACATTAAATTGATTTTTTAATATTGTTTTTAAAAAATGATGAGTTGAAAATGAACACATGGAACTAGTGTTTTATATTTATTTATTTTAAATTAATTGTTTACATTCATAATCACACACACAAAATGTTAGATTGTTGATAAGACTTGTTATTATAATTCATATCAATTATCTCCATTGAAAACAAACAAAACTTGCAAATCAATAATCACACACCCAAAATGTTATATCATTGATAAGACTTACTAAGTCATATCAATTATCAATTATTCATTTATTTATTTAGTTAAATCATCTCCTTTGAAAACAAAACAAAAGTTGCAAATCGACACAAGAAGATATTAGTCCATAGAAAAAACTAGAATCTATTATCTACAAATCGAATACAAAATAGAAGATTTAGAATTGAAAGATGAGAAAGGAACAAGAAATTTTGAAACTTAGAATGATTAGTCAATGAAGGCTTAAAATTCATCACTCTTGTATATTCTTCCATCGTTTTAGGACATCTAACCGATCCAAATCAACAACATTGATTTTGCATGAAGATACATGTGTCAATGCATCAAGCACATTCAACATAAACACATTTGTAAAACACTTTTCATTGCATTTTACCTCAAAAAAATCTTGTTTAAACAAAGTTATTCTTACCAATATAACAAGATTTTGGCATAACTTGTCCAAGCTCAACCAATTGGTCTATCATTTAAGTGTGTTATTACATTGAGCCTAGAACTCATGAATGAATTCTTTTGAACACTCATCTTTCATTGTTTAAACAAAGTCATGCATTTCTATTCAATGTAAATCACGGTCATTCTCACTTGGGACAAACCTATCTAATGATTTTTCTAATTATAGATTGGATCGACTTCACTTAGGGTTGAAAAGCTTGGCTACATTAAAGATATGTAAGATTGGTAATCAATCATTTAGCATATCTATAACTTTTTGAACATACTTTTGTCGTAAGATTTGATAATCTTGTAAAGAACTTGGTTTCTCACATATAAGACCATCATGTAATTGATGTACAATTTTTACACCATCTTTTTTAACATATACCAAACTCAAATTTGTTATTGACTTTTGAAAAAAAAACATTCATAAGCACTTGGAAAACCAACCAAAGCTAGGACTAAATGCACATAAAAAAAAGTCTACATAAAATAAAAAGGTAGACATCCAAGCTAGAACATGTTGATGTCAGGTCTACTAACTTAACTTGAAACTTTTTGTTAAACTTGTTTAATTCCAAAATCATATCAATTGCGAGGTTTAAAAGAAATTATAATTGATATGATGTCAATTTAAAGTATCAATATGATTTTTCTCGTTGGAATGCTTCTAATAAAGTTGGCATGCAATGTAAAATTTATTCCATATCTTAGCTTTTTAATAACCATTGCATCACATGAAAATACAAAATCACCAAGGGCTCCTTTTCAAACAATCCTAATACTTTTTTACATCACACAACAAACATCAATTATTTATCATTCAAAAACCACCACCTTATTGAAATTTTAAAAAAATCAAATCCACTACACAAACTATTAATTATATTAATTATAAGATTTTTTCAACAATTACATGTGAATAATGCAATAGATGTTCATAAATGATGGTTGGTCATTTCATAAGGAAGTTTTTAACACCATGTTGCATTTAATCATTGAACTTACACCATCTATAACCACATCAACTAAACATGAAAAATTCCATTCCATTTTATTGATAATTTCTATAACAATGCCATACATGGAGTTCAAATGTACCCATTGTAATTCCAAATTGTATGAAAATTGTGTAATTAATGTTCCAATTCCTTCATCATTCAAATAACACATGTATATTATGAGTTATTTTTGTAAGGTTTTATCTATAGCCTTGTCTAGTAATAAAAATAGACTTGAAAAATGGGCTTTTGTAACTAACATAATTTTCAAATGTTATAATGTAACCAAAAAAAAAAGGTCACACCAAGTTTCACAAAGACCATGTCATCAGTTCACAAATTGTAATGCACCACATTTATTTCAACTTAAACCTTAACTATGAACTAGTGGTAACCCATGCCTGCAAGGCACGGCATGGCATTGAAGCAGCGATGACCCTTGATGACAACCCCTAAAACCCTAAAGCTCAACGACATTCTGCCATTTCAGAAAGTCATGACTATGGGAAATTCCTCGTCAATTATTTCTTGGAATGGCTCGTTCCGCCACGTAGGAAAAGAAAGTACGTTCCCATCATACCCAATAAGGCACGAACGCATGCTTTCCCATCACTGTATGAAAGAGGGAGAAGAGACATAAGTGGGAAAGGAGAGCAAGAAGAAAACGTTTGCACTGCAAGAAGACCACCCAGACGGCCCACAGTTGGACTCTATCATCTGGACCTTGTTCACACTTGTGCCAGGTCCATCAGCTGTCAGTTGGGTATAGCCTTGTCACCGACTGACTGACAGACAGACTTGCTGAATTAATATATTAGATGTTCATATAACAATCAAAATCATAACAACCTTATGCAATGTTAATATTAATCTTAAACTAAAATAGATGATGGATCAAAACACTCTAAATCTCCTCTCAATGGTTATCCTGGTCACTGGTTGTGGATTCTCACAAACTATTTTAAAAATTTGATTTTCCAATCAGAAGTTAATCAAAGTTTGCAAAAGGTGTTTAACAAGTTTTGATTCCTTCCTTGGCAAAACTTCAGGGAATATCCTAATAAACATCCAACCTTTCCATGAAGGAATAACTATTCGAAATTCCCAATGTCAAGGTAATCAACCATACCCAACAGTGATTAAAGCTTAGCTCAAATATATAAATTTGAGGGGTGAATTCCACAATTGACTAGCCAAGAAATTCTCCAGAGCCTCTAATCCCTTTGATCATCTACCTCTAAAGACCTTCCAAAGATTGAAATTTTATTTCTAACTCCAACACAACATAATTCTTAAAGTCAACAAAACGTCAACTGCATTTTACAAGCAATTATCCCCAATTCAAGCTCACACTAAACAACATAGTCCACACACCAAGTCTATGCACAAAAACATTAACAACTCAAAAAACAAAATAGTCAAGGTCCTTAGTTTGGAATTCCCAATGCCTCTTGTAGTCTTGCACCATTGTCCAACTCCATCACTCGCATCATTCTCCACCATATAGAAGAAAAAAAAAAACAAATAACATAACAGTCATCCCTAATCTTTCATTCCTTTTTAAAAGCATAGTAATCATCAGCAAAAAACCTCCCCCTTAGATGTGCTCCCATGCATGAAAATATGACAAGATAGAAAGTGGGTTCCAATGCCAAGACAACAATAGTGAACGCCCTCTTTCCATAGAAGCCCTAAACCTTTTTGTCACATTAAAATTTCCACAAAAATTCTAAAGTTCCATACGTAGATGTGTAAGCTTCATATTCATTGTTGATGGGCATGTTAAATATTTATAATTGATGAACAAGAAGGTAAACATTTTTGTAACTCAAAATGGAGTGATTTTTTTGCCCTAAGAAATATATAATTTTCTTACAAGTGATGATTCTTAAGTGTTTTTTGTTAATCATATTGTCCAAATGCCATGGCATTGGACCAATTGGTGCTCCATCTTGAACCTCCCATATAAGCATGGCAAGTCTATGTTCCACACTACATTCATGATCTTTTACAAAAGAGCATTACATTAAGCTTGCCCTATTTATAATCCACAAGTTCACATCTTTGAATGGATGCATGTGACACATTACATCATTCCCAATGTTGGTCCATTTGAGGTTGAAGGTGAAGCAACCATTGTCCCCCTACCTTCCATTACACTTTGAAATTTTACATATACTTCCTTCTATATCAAGCTCATGTGCAAGCTTCTATGCAAAGTGTTGTGCATCATCTTCAATAACTTCAAAAATTTCCTCTTTTTTAATGTCATTAATTGAAACCAACAACCTTGAAATTGGACTTTAAAAAACACTTTAATTTTTTGCAATAAGCTTTCATGCAAGAGGTGGAAAACAAAAACTTACAAATGTAAAATATGCACTTGGTGACAATGGAAAGCTTATATTCATATTGATAAAAAGTTTTTGACCAAACAAATATTGATATTTAATTGTCATGCATTTCTCCCACACCTATGTCCATTGCTATTACCCCTTGACCTTGTTGTGTAAAAACTTAAACGTTTTGAAACAATAACAATGCACCAATTAAACACAATTGTAACATGTAAACATCTTGACTTGAATGTGATTGTTTGGATTAGCATGAAATATATTGCACATGTCCTAAAACCATGGCAATTTAAGCAACCACATCGCCCCCTTCATTCCATTGTTAATTCACCATGGCATGATTTGATATAAATTACAAAAGCAATCACATTTCCTTGTGCCCATCACAACATAAAAGTTCAAAACATATCATCCATTGGGTGCATTCATTGTTAATGATACTTACCTTGCGATAACAATGTTTCCTTGGTTTAATATGGCCCTTAAAATGTCTTATTCAAAATAGTGACTTGGTACAATTGTGGGTGTTGGTTCACCTTGGATCTGTTAACAAACCTAAATGTGAAGTCCATGTATTATTAGTTCCAATATTTTGAGTCCATACAATGGTTAACTTCCACTGGCTTGCACAAGTTGTAAACTTGTCAACTATAAATAACATTTCATAATAGGAAATCAATGCCCATGATTCACCCATCAATTGAGTTGGTCATAAGGTAGATACTATAATATCAAAATTGACAACAATTTGAATCATAGTTCAAAAGGTCCCAAGTTTCAACACTCGCATGTTTTAGAAGCAAGGTAGTCCAAACAACCACATACCCTTCGTCTCATTTGTGATATATATTTTCATAACATGCTTTTAGGTTTGTCAAATGGTATCAAGGACAAAAAAAACTTTGTGAATTATTGATTTTATAGTGGAATGCAAATTCAAGGTATGTTCCTTAGTTTCCACATAAAAAAAGGCATGAAAGTTCTAATATAAGATTATGATGAATTGACAATTGTGAATTCAATGTGAAGTCCATATGCAATACAAAAAAAACAATTAATGCAAATTGAAGGCAAAATGGTGCACATATGGGTCACATGTAACTCAGATTCACAAGACACACCATGACCTAGAGTTGAGAGAAATCACCATTCGCCTCCCTTTAATATAATTAGTGATTAGTGATAAAGATTACATTGAAATGGAAAAAATTTCAATTTTGCCAAGTTGTGAATCTCATAACATTTCCCACAACTTTGCTAGCTCATAATTTTCACATTTTAACTTCAGTTGAAAAGCTTTCAAATAAAATAATTCTAGCTCTTGAAAAGACCTTTTTAATGCCGTATTTGATGTAAGGCCATTCCACCATGTTTATTTGTGGCTTAATGAGTAGGAGGCAAATTGTCATTTTGATTAAATTTACTTTTTCCCACCATAACTTGTGTTTCAAATCTTCAAATGAAAAATGTGAACTCATTTTCAATATTTACTTTACAAATATCTTTTCAATAATCTATAGAAGGTTCAATTTGAAAAAGGTTTGATTCTCGAAACCTTGTCCCAAAAATTTAAAACACTCATGATATTCTAACTCTCAAAGTGAGAACCCACTTTGGAATGTTGGGATTCGCTTCTTTGCACTTTTCCACATTTGTGAGATGTGCTTGAGTTTTGGAACACTCTCCTATCTCATTTCCCTTTCATGCCTAAACTTTGATCATGAGGTCAAGGTCATGACACTTCACCTACAAAACTAGCAAAGATATAATCCTTTCAAACTAGTACAAATACAATCTCCTCCCAAGTACAAGATTCTCAAAGGTTTTAATTTGTAACCATCAAGTTAAGGTTCTACATGAGTGAACCACACCTCATCATTGTCCCCAACAATCGTTGCATGACAAGTCTTGATGATGGTGTCCTTGTGAGATCATCACAGGTTCAACCTTCAAACCTGATGGTCAGTCGCAACATCCATCCTGATCATTGATGCTTGCTTGGTAGTGTGAAGCTCTTCCTTTCTGGCTTGTAAAAGAATTGCAATCTTTGTGTCAGCTTCATTTCATGCAATTTAGGAATTGCAGAACAAAGATTTGGCACAAGGATCTTGCATGCAAGCTACCTATCTATGGACTTCTAGGATTTCCAAATCTCTACAAACAAGCAACATCCTGAATCAAAGAGTGAATGAATCCCCTGAAACAAAACAACCAGGAATTGCATTGATCAACTTTGCAACAGCAGCTTCAGAGTCTCTTCTTGTCAGTGTAAATTGGGTAGAGGCCAAGGAATTCACAGGTGCAAAAAAAATTGCAAAAGATAATGAGTCAATGCGATGCATCCAGTGAACACCATCATGTTTCAAATCACAAACCCAAGAGGGAAAGAGGCAGCTCATGGGTGAAGAAGAAAAGCAAGACCTTAAAAGAAGAAGAGCATATGAGATTGGAAAATGACAAATCAGAGCCTTCTTCTTCAGTACAAGACCGATGATTCTGAGCTGCATTCTTGATTTCATTCAGACTCTAACGTAAAATCTGATAACAGTCTGTTGTATCCTTGAAGAAAAACTCCAGCACGGGTTCTTTTGCAATCAAGTTAAACGTTTTGTTCTGAAATTAGCATAGCTTGCAATCTGCAATGGTGTCAAGGTTGGCTGTATGCCATTCCTAGCACTACTGAAATGGCGCTTGCAAACAGTGTCAGCTTCTAAGCTTTCTCTAAGAGCAGCAATAGCAGCTTCTCTACACAACCCTGCCAATTCTGCTCCTGTGAAACACTCTGTGTTTTCTGCCACTTCTTCCAGGTCCACATCATCAGAAAGCCGCATATGTCTTGTATGAACATGTAGGACCTCAAGCCTGCTCTCAAAATCTGGGGGCGGTACATATAGAACCTGTTCATCACACAAAAAGTGTGAATACAGTAATCTGTTTTTCACACAAAGCTTGCCATATCTTTGTGCCAATACGTTTGCTTCCAGTCAAGCTGAATCCAGTAAGGACACAAAAATCATGAAGAGAAACCTACTGTATCATTCCCTACAATATAGGAGTAGTTTCAAATGCACAGACTTGATCAAGCCCTGTTCAGACACAGATGTGCTTACCGAGTCAAAGCGTCCTGGCCGCATAAGAGCAGCATCAATTGCCTGTGGTCGATTGGTGGCTGCCAGCACCAGCACTCCCTGATCACATATACCACCCCCATACCACAGATATTAGGAAAATGAATTGGCTCTTTCTCTGCCCATTATCTCAACCTCACCTCCATGAGTGTAATGGAAGGTACCTGGGCCAGTTCAAGACCATCAATTTCTGTTAGCAAGGTTGAAAGCAGTTTCTCTCCCACTGAAGTGTCATTTCCACTACTGCCTCTTGCACCTCCACCTTCTCCAACACCTCTGCAGAAGTCAGTGTAAAGACTAAGGTCAAGCTTAATCAGTATGCAAGAGTACAGCATGAGCAATGTGCTACATATGGCACTAGAAAGTGTCCTCAACTATAAACTGATGGTTCTGAACCAGATATGAGGATTTTAGTTTACCTTCTAGCAGCAATTGCATCAGCTTCATCAAAGAAAATAATGCTGGGAGCTGACAGCCGGGCTCGGCGAAATGTATCACGCAAAAGAGCCTCTCCTTCTCCAACATACATTGAGTATAACTCTGCGCCACTGTTTAAACTCTGAGTGGTATGAGACCTAGATTACTGAAAACACTTCACTCCTACAAGAAGTTCACTCCTTTCAGTATGCTGAATCCTCCCCTAAACCCCAATCAGTGGAAATAGAGACTCAAACATCAATATGGTCTATGAGGAGCCACTAGGAGTTGTTTGTGCAGTCTCTTGAAACTGCCCACCTGAGAGAGAGAAGAGTGGCCTGAGCAGCATGGGCAGCTGCCTTTGCAAGTGTTGTCTTGCAGCAACCAGGGGGGCCATGAAGCAGGACACCACGAGAAGGTCTTAATCCCAATCTTGTAAATGCATCTGCATGCTTGATTGGCCACTCCACTGCTTGCTGCAGCCTCTTCTGCATTTAATTTCCCACCATGTAGCAGAAGAATTATCTGTCCATCTCTTTCAATCATTTGCTATCCACACTACTATCTAGATGATGTGTCCCTATGTGTTTTAGAGAGTGTTATTCAAATCTCAGTGGGAGCCTACGCAACAGACTGCAAGTCAACTTGAACAAGATAATGTAACTCTAAATACCACCGGACAGATTCATAACCAATTTATGCCCTTCACACATACACCAGGATCCAATTGTTTATTTGTTGTGATGTAGAACTGACTTCTGGAATCTTTCACACATGCATCACTGTGTTTTGTATCATTGTCACATACGAACAATTCCAGGGCTTTGGCAACTTTACATTTGCCCAGAGGCAGAAAACGTGTCCTGACCTCTGTGTACAGAGTGAAAAAATGGCAAATCCTTCTATCAGCATAAATTTTTAGAAAAGGTAATGATTGTTATCTTGTGACCTTCACTACCCTTTGCAGACACACAATGCTCCTGAAAACTCCTGTTAGTACAACCAAACTGAGCACGGGGCCTATTGGTAAAAGGATATCCAGAGTCAACTACAGTGTGTACCTTCACTTCATGCAGTCCCCCAATATCCTCCCATGACACTTGAGGGATCTCAGCCGCTGCACCACGTACAATGCTGGGACCCACCTTCCTGTGGGCCTCCTGCCAGTCTTCCATTCCCACCGACTTTACATGCTCCTCCCCCTTACACTGCAGGGAGTTCTGAAGAGCTGACATGGCTGCCTCACGGCAGAGTGCTTGAATGTCTGCACCCACATAGCCATTACACATGGCAGCTACTGCATGGAGATCCACACTCTTGTCCAGCGGCAACTTCCTTGAATGAAGCTGATAAGATCACCATCTGACCACACGATCAGGAACTGAGAAAACCAAACTATCCTGTGAGACGAGTCACAGGCACTACTACATCGAAAGCTGCATGTCAAAGGTGCAATGTTTGCTTCAAGCTAGAGAACTCACACAGAGAATCTCATAGCGTCCCTGGATACTTGGAGGAGCCACTGCAATTTCACGATCAAAGCGGCCAGGTCTCCTCAGGGCGGGATCAATGGCATTGACTCTGCACAACATTCATGATGATAGATTAGGGACCACCACCTTCAATCTGTTAGCTCTAAAATTGTCCTCATCAGATAACTAATGCAATGTAGATTTCGCAGAATCCTCTGCAGTCCAAAAACGAATATACTGCCCTCACTAGAAGAGCACGACCTAGAAAATGAAGAGAGCACATGGAGTGTATTCTAGATGGCAAATATATGCATACCTATTTGTGGCAGCAACAACTACAACTCTGGAGGGATTGCTTGAAGACCCTCTTGAGGATCCAATACCATCCATCAGTGTTAACAGTTGAGCAACCAACCTGGTCTCTTGTTGCCGCCTGTGAAAAGCAATACAAAACACAAAGAATATTGAGTGACAATACTCATTTCACGCTACAATAAAACTTTGAAGGTACAAGGAAGAATTGACACAAAGTGTTCCATATGGCATCACAGAGAGAGACAATTGGAGCATGCAAAGCAACAAAAAAGGAGCACAAGAGAGAGCTGATAAGATGATTATCACAACAGCTACCTGGAGTCCCGAGGAGGGCACATTGTATCCACTTCATCAATGAAGATGATAGCGGGTCTGCCTGTTGCTGCTTCTGAAGCTGCATTGGCAAAAGCTTCACGCAGTATTCGCTCACTCTCTCCTGCATATGCTCGATGTACTGAAGCTCCGCTGTGACAAGCTATCAAGTTCAGAAGAAGAGCCTGAAGAGCCAGGAAAAAAGAAACCACTCATACCCATCAACAGGTAATCATCATCCTAATAAGCAAAACATTGGATCTAATGGCAAAACCCTATAATGAAATCCGAGGTTTTGCTCTTGTGGCACTTGCTGTATGTATCCCTATGTGCAAGAAATGTCAGTCATGTTGTGGGAGCTCCTGAGGAGGAGGATAAAGAACCTGAGGGAAGTAAAATGAGCTTTGCATTCTCGAGCCATCGCATGGACCAAGCTTGTCTGCAAAGGATGAGCACTCACAATCAAAGGAAATCTCTACCTTGGGGTCATGCCATCTTTGTCCCAAACATGCAAAGGAACTGGAGTCTGGACACAGAAATAAAGAAAGAGAGAAGAAAGATTTCAGTACCTTTCCAGTGCCAGGAGGTCCATAAAGTAGAAGCCCCTTTGGCCACTGCTCTCCTCACGGATTACAAAACATGCCATGATTTTCTCGCATGCATTTTGTCAGATGGTTTTTCCCCCGAGGTATGATCAAGAGGACATGGAAAAAGCTCTCAAAGTCTAACCACCGTTCTTCACAAGACATTTCTCTCTCCACTCTCGCACAACAGCGCTCATAAACAAACACTTCTTCTTCTTCTGATTGTTCTTCTTCTTCCTGCTGCTGCTGCTGCACGACAACAAGGATATTGCTACAACAAAATGGATTCCAGAGTCGAAGGTCTTCAAACAGGAACGGAAGAACATACCCGCAATCCCAACGTTCTGGCCTCCTCTGCGTACAGCACAGGCCATAGAAGAAGCTCCCTCAACGCCTGTAAAGGTACCTCCATTCCAGCTACCACGCTCTCGGCAGCGAATACTACTTCTGCGGCATCGCCATCCTGCTCTTGATTCGGCTGTTCCACCTCCATCTCCATGTACTCTCCAAGCTCTCGCTCGCAAGTGCGATCAATCCCAGAGACACAGAGAACCACACACACACAGAAGAGAAAGCTTCACATCTCAAACAAAAACCTTCGATCAAGGCAGCAGAAGACGTACCCTAATCTGCTTTATATGTTGTGGATTGCTGCTGCTGCTTTTGCTGCTGCCTTCTTTCAGAATCATGGTTTTCTCTTTCCGAGGAAGAGGAAGAAGAAGAAGAAGAAGAAGAAGAACAACAACAACAACAACTCGTTTTGAAACTCTGAACGATTTTGCAACAACATTATTCCAGAGAGTTGCAACTCAAAGGTTGCGGAGTTTCTTCTTCTCCAGAAACAGCTTCGGTTTTACTGTTGCCTTTTCTGCTCAGTAAATCTCTTTCCTCTTTTTCTTCTACTTTCTTCTTCTTTATCATTCTTGTTGTCAGAGAAGAAAGGTGCATCATTTGAAGACGAAGCTTCATTCTTCTTTGTTCGCTCCTGGTATGTGTTATTGCAGCAGCTTTGTTGGAAACCTACATTGAAGAAGAAGATGAAAGAAAGGGAGCGATGAGCATTGTTGAGCAGAATTGAAGAAGGGAAACAACAGAAAGAGCGTTCCCGACCCCACAACATCATCATCATCATCATCATCATGTGGACTCACGGATCGCAAACTTGCTTGTTTCGTAGCAGTCAGGCAACGGAATTCCTGGGGATCAAACACTATCTCACCACATGCAGAGCTGTAATTCTATCAGAATTTGGAGGCCCGGATGTGAGCCTCAGCACCATTGATATATCCTTGTGCAATTCCGCATTCTGTGTTTTTTCAGGACAATCAGGCAGACCCGTGTCCAGTGTTGGTTGATTTCAAGCTTTAGGCTTTGGAGCCACAAGGTTTGGCTTGGTGGTGCTCTATGCTGATGACTGGAACAATACTACTGATAGGTGTTGCAAGTGCAGGAGGATGTGGCTCTGCACCATTGATATATCCTTGCACAATTCCACATTTTGTGTTTTTTCATGACAATCAGGCAGAGCCATGTACAGTGTTGGTTGATTTGAAAGCTTTAGGGTTTGGAGCCATAAGGTTTGGCTTGGTGGCACTCTATGCTGATGACTGGAACAATACTACTGATAGGTGTTGCAAGTGCGGGAGGATGTGGCTCTGCCAGAGTTGGGAGCATCAGAAGTTTTGGTACGCACACATGCTGTTGGTGTCAACCCTCTTGATCTACGGGTAAAAAGCTCTTTATTTTTTCTCTCTGGTGTTTCTGTGATTCTGTGTGTCTATATTGTTGTATGCTGGATGATCCATGCATGTGCACTTTTGTGTGTGTTTGTGTGTGGGCAATTGTACGAGGACACATGGGTGATGTTTCTTTCCCCTTTTGGGAAGCAGTCCAAGTCTCTGTTTCTATGCTTGCAAGTGCTTTGCTTCTACATGTCTCATACCTGTTGTCAAGCTTTTCTTCCAGATGTTACACTATTGACCAGTAGGGGAGAATCATGTTGACAGAATTTTTTGTATTCTGAGAAGAAAGAGGGTGCAATGGATGCAGATGCGAGGCGGTTATGGGCGCTCATTGTTTAAGCCTCTGTTACCATTAGTTATTGGAAGAGATGTGAGTGGTGAGGTGACACGGGTGGGAAATTCTGTCCAGCATTTGCACATAGGAGAGCAGGTTTTTGGAGCACTGCACCCCACAGCAACACGAGGAACATATAGTGACTATGCCATCCTCCACGAGGAACAACTGACCCACAAGCCTGACAACATTTCCCACATTGTGTGATTGCCTGCCTGTCAGAATCCTATATCATTTTCCTCTCTGGACTTTTGCACTGATGTTACTGCCATATGCATAGTTTGCCCAAACTAAGTAATTCACTGCTTTACAACATGTCACAGGAAGCAGCTGCCATCCCATTTGCTGCATTAACTGCATGGCGGGCATTGAGGAGTACTGCACAGATCAAGAAAGGGTAAGACATCGTCACACTGTAATCGTAGGGAATGATCCTCTGCCATGTTTCCTGCCTATGCATATATCATAATGGTCCCCAGCCACGTTTCCTGTCTATACATATATCATGAACTTATCTATTGGTACTATCATCAAGACACTTCATTCAAACAGCAGTCCGTAAAAATAATCAGCTACCCAGGTGTGACACCCTTACAAAATGAGAGTGTTTAATGTCTTTTGCCCTGAGGAGGATGGAATTAATCTAGATATGGAAGATCTGTCTTGGTGTAACAGGCAGAGAATCCTTGTGATGGGTGGTGGTGGAGCTGTTGGACTCACAGCCATCCAGTTGGCACAAAGCACAGAATGCTATGTTGCATGCACTTGTGGCAAACGAAGCATGGAGCGTGTGAAGGAGGCAGGTGCCATGGAAGTCATTGACTACACCACCCCGGTAACTTACCTCTCTTCAAATCTCTCTTCAATCATCAGTATAGGGCTCAAGGCATAAAGTTTTTGCTAGCCTGCCTGCTGGTGGGAACATCTGCCCTGTTCATGAAGCAGTTTTGGCAACAGTTTTAAGTGTTACCTCTTGACTGTATTGCTACTGCTTCTTCTACATCCATTTGGCTCTTGGTTGTGTGTTTGTAAGTTTCTCTAGTCAGACTGTTCTCTCACCATGCATTTGATTCATGTCTGTTTGCTGACAGAACATTGACTTGCAATTCACCGACCGTTTTGATGTGGTTTTGGATACCATTGGGCTGCCTGAGACTGAAGCTGCAGGCATCAGGCTTCTAAAAGGAGGCGGACATTACCTTACCCTCCAGGTTGGCACACTGAATATTCCAGGGTGCAGTGCAATTCCCACACTGGACTCCTTTCTCTCCGTGCAGAATTCCACAGCTCTAATGATGAACTTAGTTTTTTGCTCTGCTAAGAGTTGAAACTTTCAAGGCCAGTCAAGCTCTATTGTGCAGTGGCCAGAATATGTTGCACATGAATACAGGAGTTTGCCATGGATAGTCTGTTTGTCTTGTGGTAGTTCTCCATATCCAGCAGACTTTAGCATCCTCTCACAGTGCTGTATGTATCCAGGGAGAAACAGTGACTTTGGCAGATAGATATGGCCTAGTGGCAGGTGGAGCTGCAGCAGCAGCAGTGTTGTTGAAAAAGAAAATCCGCTATAAACAACAGTATGGGATTGGTGAGTTTGCCATTACAGTAGGCCTGCAAATGATGGTCTTTGTTTGTCATGTTTCTTTCACAAGGACCTCCATTTCTTTGCTGATAATTAATCTCAACCATTTGCACCTACAGGATCCTCTAGTCTTAAAAACTCTATATCATGCATGCAATCAAGCAATGGTGATGATTTCAGTGCGGGTTACTACATGGAATGCAGACTACTGGTGGACAATTATGAGGACAGATGCAGAAGCATTGGAAGAAATAGCGAGGCTTATCAAGGATGGACGGCTTAAAGTACCAGTGGGGCACACACTTCCCCTGGAGGATGCTGCAGAGGCACATAGAGTGAGAGAAGGGAAGAAAGCACATGGGAAAGTTGTGTTGGAAGTCAAAGCAAAATCATGACACTATATTATGCACTCAGTGAATTATGACAATGCATTAGGCTGTCATCAATACTTTTGAGTTCTGTGTCCATCTTGTCTAGGAGATCATGCACTGCAGTAATACTACTGCACGTAGAAATCTTAAGGTCCATAAGTCAACATCGGGTGGTAAGTCCTGGTCCTGACTCTGTGCATTGGACAGGTGAAATCCCCTTTCTCCATGGTAGGCCAAAGAATGTGGCAATTGTACAGTGGCTAAATAGCATCTTGCAATTAGTTTTGCAAGGATAAGTTCCTGCTTCTACTGGAGGTATGCCTGCATGAAATCTGAAATCCTGGAAAATCAGTGATGGCAGACAGTCAGAGTGTATGAGCTGTAGGCTGATGGGGTGAAACTGCAATCTCAAGTTAATGTTAATGTGGAAGTGCAGCATGAAGCTAACCATGTGTGGTGCTTCCAATAAGATAATCTGTTTTGCACCCAACTTACCAGAACTGCACTGACTATGCAGTGTTCCTTCTTAAAAACCCTTGTTTTTCTTGGCTATGCTTAACATTCTTAGAGAAGACAATGGGCTAATGGGCTATCAGGAACATAGGTGATGAGGCCAACTGGAGAGACATCTTCGTTCAAGGACCTGACTTCCTGCATCCGATGATGCTGAACATCTGATCTACTTTCTGATCAATATTCACATTGAAATTGTCAGCTGTTTGTTTTAAAATTTCCAGGTTGACCAGTAGTAGTAGTGGAAGATGTTTACATATATCATTGGCATCATTCTTGCAGATGTTTTTCATTGAGGTGTCAACTGCATGAATGCTGTAGTCTCCACCAAGTCATCAATCCGGCCAAGAACAGATGTATATTTGTGTATATTTTCTACACTACTACCATCTAAGGCAAAACAGATTAAGAAAACCTCCAGCCCATATGTGTGTGTGTGTGTGTGTGTGTGTGGGGGGGTGTGTGTCTGTGTGAGAGAAAAGAGCAAGACCAGAACAGAAAATGCACAAAAATATGGTAACTTCCACACCCTTAGTTCATTAGAATGACACGCCAATGTTGTCCTAAGACGACCCTAAACACTAAACCCTAAGACAACGTTAAACCCTAAAACCTAAAACCCTAAACTGTGTTCATGAAAGTGTCTGGAGGAGGAGGACAAACTGTCGTTGCTCCAGCGCTTCTCTCTAAACCCTAAAACCCTGAACCCTGTACAGCACTCCTTGCTCGCGACCTTGCAAACCCTTGCAGCAATTCTGTGCCTAGAGCTTTGTTGGATTTGCCGGGCAATTTGATTTTCAGACAGTTCTGGAATCGCAGAGCCTCTTTTTGTTTATTGATCCGAATTTGTTGTGTCGTCGTCCCTGGGGGAAGGGGAAGTGCCAGAAAGGACAAAACATTGGGGTTTAGGGTTTAGAGAGCTTCCTTCGAATCCCCAGGTCTGTGTAGCAAATCTTCGGGAACCATGTCCGCAGTGTGGGATGATTCGGCGCTCATCGACGCATTCAACAATGCAATGGCGAAGTACCTGGTATGATTTCGCAAGAGCGTTGCTTGAATCTCTGAAGCTGAATCCAACATGTACCCCAAAGAAAAATGTGTGTGTGTGTGTGTGTGTGTGTGTGTTTGTTATAATCTCAAGCTTTTGGAGAAAATCATCATGAGATTTTTGAAACCCAGTGTCTTGCAGACTTTTCCTTGAGAGATGGTGCTGTTGTTAGATCTCCACATGCTGAACTGATGCAAAAAAGAAATCATCGAGGGTTTAGGGTTTAACCAGCTTCTTTGGAGAATTTGAGAGTTTGAAGTCCACTATAAATGTCTCTGCTCACAATGCAAAAAGTGGTGCATTTGTTTTCCTCTCTTAAAGGGAATGAAGCATTCTTGGCACATGCTGACTCTGACCTCAAGGTGGCAAGTCTCCACTCATTGACCTAGAATCTGCAAATTGCAGTTGTGAGGGATAGAAATCCAATGCTTGTAAGAGACTGTAATTTTGAAGCCGCAGCAAAGGGACATGCAATAGTTAATCAGCTTTGTGTGTTTGTTTGTGTGTGGTAAAAGGAGAAACATGAAGTGGTAGGCAAGAGCAGCAAAACCAAGCAGAGAAAGTTGGAGACAAAGGTGGCAGGAGGTCATGATGATCACAAAAACTCCAATGACAGTAGTCTTCAAATCTGGTAAGCATATTGTGGGAATTGTCTCTTTTGTAGTGCTTTGGAAATGGTTCCTGCCATTCCTCTTGCTTTCCAGAAATCTGGTCAGAAACTCAGGATGCAGATTTTTCTAATGACTGTTTGGCTTGCACCTCTAATGTGAGCTGAGGTTTTTTTGCAAAATGATGTGATACCAGGGAAGAGGAGGTAAGGAAGGAACAAACAGAGGATGATGCTGACATTTCTGTCCCTCCCAATCATGAGGAAGATGCGGACAAAGCCACAGTTGACATGACGCAGCATCCATGTCAGGAAACCTACTCTGCAAATCTTGAGGAGCAGCAAGCACCAACTCAGCCTATTGATGAGGTTGAGAAGACAGCTGAGGTTTTTTGCAATCTTTTGCCTCTATTTCAATCTATTGCAATGAGTGATGAATTTGTTGCCTATAAAGACGTTGGACTTGGAGCTTTATCTATGCAATGACATGTAGAGAAGCAACAGGAAGACTGAGAGAGAGGTTTTTGACCTGAACATGAATATTGGTATGTTCAGTTAGAGTGGCAGCCGTGGCATCAAGTTTGGCAGCAGCTACAGGAGCTGGAACAGCAACAAAAGATGCTGTATCAACAGCTTTACCACTTAGGTGCCTACCCAATGGGTCAGGGCACCGGCAGCCTGCAGCCTTCGACTGACAATGGAACAACTGAGCAGATGACAGCTGCTCATGTTGATGTTTCTAATGCTCATTATTTCCCCTATCAGTCAGCCCATGCTCAGGGCTGGGCTTCATATCCATCTCCACCTTTCTACCAGGCTTGCTGGTCTTGCAGACAACCTCATGGTGATTCACCCTTTCTCTTTATGCCTTTGGGGAGGTATGATGTTTGTGCTTTGCATCAATTCAGATATGTATTGAATCATTGCATGCCATTTATTGCCAATTCCCAATGAAAACATATACATGAAGATTGTCAGTTCAGTTGTGAGGAAGCCTTTGGCTGAGGCTGCTGAATGTAATTGTTGAAAGGAGTCTGAGATAATGAGCAGTGACCAGCCCTGGATCTGCTGTAGCGGTTTGATGTTTGTTGGGTTTGATATTTGTTGGTAACTCAGACCTAATAGGTCAATATATTACACCTGCAGAACCTTTGGCTACTGCTCCATGCTTGGCCCAGTATGGGCATGACAGTCATTTGGGTAATCCATGTCAAGTACCAAGGCCACCCTCAGTCAAGGATCCTGCTGCATTTGCCACAAAGGTTGCTACAGAAGCTGTGGAGGCAGTGAAAAGTGCAGTTTCAGTTAAAAATGCATCAACATCAGGTGTTTTCTCCACATCAATAATGATCAGTTTCCGTGAGTATCCAGGCAGATATGCTGAAAACTTTGTTATGGAGCAACCTCAAGCATCCACACTTGTTTGCTTTTGTCCATCATATGGATTGGTATTATGGGGAGAGGAAGCTTTGACAGATAAGCTTCTCTTAGCCTTGGAGATTACTGTGATGATTTCAGGAAATTGTGAAATGTGTGCATCAGTATGTTGCACGGGTAATATCACCCAATCACTTTTGGATACATGGATGCAAGTTTCTAGCTCTTTTTTAATCGGATTACTTTGATATACAAGTTGATCAGCTGATTGCCACAAGTGCAGACATACACATTCTATTTTGAGCTTTTCCCACACCACATAACTTACAGATCTTTACTCTTTGGGAAGCATGAGACTTCACAAAGAGTAACTCAGTGTTCTTTGTGGAGTGTGAGCCTTCAGATGAAACTTGATTTTTGTTCAATCAGAGGTTCAAATGCATGCAATCTGAAATGTGGAGGAGTTTTGCAGGTACCAATCCTGAAGAGGAGAAGGATGGCATCAGTGAGATGTTGCTGGCTTGGTTTCAGGCTGGTTATTCAACAGCCAGGTGCCTTTTTTCTGGCTCTGTTTTACTCATTGAACATGTTGTACTTGTAGGACTTTCAGTCACTGTAGTTCTTCTCCAGTCACAGACTCACCCTAATGGGTAGAATAATGCTCCAGAACATGCCTGCCATCTCATTTAATGTAGAATTGACAGATGTTGGAGTAGGCTACAGAATTACAGTGCTGATGATCTTACAGTTTCAACCTGCATGCTTTGCAACTGAATTGGAACATGCTGGAAAAGGCCTGTATATTTGCTCTATCCTTCAACATTTGAACACACACATTTGCAATTTCACAGTGGACCAAAAGATAATTTGTTTCCCATTGTATCCTCACAAAATCTGGGTGCTCCCCATGTATATCAGGTACCTGGAACGACAAGGGTGATTCTCAGTTGCATTATGAGGAGGGTCAAGATACCATGTTTATGAGAGCTCTTGGGTAACTTAAGTCTTTGTGAAAGAGGCAAGGTAAGGCTGATTACCTTGAATGGAATCCAGGATGCAAAAGAGTGGGAACTGAAGAATGATATGTTGAAATATCATAGCTAAGGGAAGTCTGCATTTTCTATTTGAGCATTTGCTAAATGCAAACCTCAGGCATTACAGTGCAGCCATGAGCAAAATTTTGCTATATCAGTTTCATCAGAGTAGTGTAATTTTACAGGTGGAAGGTGCATATGTGAACAAATTTGGGGTGACTGAGGGTAGTAGCTCTGCCGACCATGATCAGTAAGAACTCAAAGCATTAAAAGATTGGCAGTTAGTCAAATCTGTGCTTTTGACTGTTAAATAGCTATTCTTCCCATCCAAATTCTCAGATTTTCAACAACTTAGATGAGTTCATTTAGTCAAACAAATTTTCAACAGTCTTCTTCAGTCAAGTATGCTGGAAGAATGCATGTTCACCTACTTTTGGCAACAAGAATGGAAGTTGCAGGGCAAGTTAATCTACAAGTCCAATTACACTGCTGACAAGAACCTCTGAAATTTGTGCAATGAGCTTTAATGGTATGTCATCTCTTACAATAATTGTCTGTTGGGTAACAAAAGTCATTTCCAAATTATTGAATGAAGAGATTGCATTGATAAGGTTCTAGCTTTAGCGACATTGTGTTTGCATTCCCTAAATGTTTGCAATTATTCTTGTGCGTGCAGTAATTTGTCATCAGACATTCCAACTGATCCAAATGTATTTTTTCAGATACCTTATGTGCTTGGGTTTATTCCTGACGTTTTATAACTTGTTACTAAAATTAACACAGTGGCATAATGCTCTTATTAGTCAGATGTGTGGTGTATGGTTGTTGAGTCTCAAGTAAGGACCTAATATTATGATTAATCCAAAATAGATTTGTTGAATAGTTTAGCTAACAACAAGATCACCCATGATGGATTTAAAAATGGATGAGAGGAAGATGACGGTGACCTAATTAGGTTGGGAGTTACCAAGATCAAAGTTAAGTCTTGTGATCATTCTTGCAATTGGTTACCATTATTGTAAGTTTGTTAAGAGTTTAATAAATTTGGTCACATCTTGGACCAATATTTTGAATGGGATGATGCAAGTGGTGAAGTGTTTGAATTGCTGAAGAGAACTATGGTGACAATGCCGACTTAGAGATTTCTTGACTTGAATTGGGGACCTTAAGATCTATTTGGATATTTCCAACTTTTCAATTGGATGCGTTTTGACCCATTATGTATTAGAGATTGGGCAAGCTCATGACCATTGTGTCAGGTAAGCCTGCAACTGAGCCTCGTAGTTTGAGCGCACAGGTGCACCTGACACAATGGTCAAGAGCATGCCTATTCTCATACACGGAGGATTTTGAGGCAACTTCTTGAAAAAGCATGAACACATTTTCAAAAAGGGAAGATTATGTTGATTATGGTCCCTAACAAAAACATCTGACTATTATGTTAGATTATGGATAGGAGACAAAGACAACTAATTAATAATGGCCTTGCATGATAATTGTGCTATTGAAGAAAGCCTCAAAACTTTCATAATATTCTATCAAAATCCTCTATATTTGAAAACAAGAAGTCATATAAGGTGGAATGAAGGTGATCTTGCATGGAAATGAAATGTTAGTGATTGCAAATAGCATGAACACTTTGAACTACTACAAGAGTACCAATGATTTGTGGACCAACATTATCGCATTGGATACTTTGCAAACCAATCAAAGTTGTCTAGATTGCAGGGTAAACAAGTGAGGTTGCAAGACACATTTGTAATCTTCAATGTGAACATGAGAGCTAGGCTTAGGACATTGTTCCTACGAAATTACAGTTATCCATCGAATCACCCTGTCTTTGGGACTCCTTTCACCCCCTATCCCCTCTTTCAATGGTATTCACAAAGTGAATTTTACAAATTAAATCCCAGTATGAAATGCTGAAAGTTAACATTTAATGCATGAGGTTCGAGAGTAATTATAGTACCTAGTTGTACAAGTAAGATAGTGAAAATATTTGTAGCAATAGTGGAGGTGCACAAGAAAAAGGAAAGACAAGATGAAAACTTAGTCTAGCACAAAAACTAGTGGAAAAACTAGTTTCGGTCCTAGTTATTTCACTTTGTAGATTTTTCATTCCTTGGTATGCATTTGATGCCCTATTATGCGGAAACAAGGCAAGTTGTTACGTGAGTCTAGCTTGAGTCTTGAGTTAAAGTTGGAACTTGGGATGATAAAATGTCTTTTTTTTTTATACACATGCAAGTAAAACCTAAGAATTTCACCATAAAATGAATGTTATAGAAATAAAACTAACAGCAAAGCAAAGACGGGGATGAATGTAAGCATTCATCTTCATGTAATGTATGAATGAATTTTTTTTTTGAATTTACATTTTTTTATTATATAAAACTTTCATCAAAATTATGGATGAATGTTTTATTTTATCATTAAATTTTTATCAATAATTTTTTTTTCCCCCTAATTTTAATTAACTAAAGCTTCATGAAACAAATTTTAATTCTACACAATATAACATTTGTTGACTAATATAATGTAAATTCCATTCTAAATGTATTTGATGGTTATGGTTTTAAATGTCACTATTTTCAATATGTCTTAATTATATTGTTATTATCATGCTAACATCCACCCCATGGTCATTAAGTTTTTTTTATTTTCATGGGCAAACTAACCCAATATTGTTGACAACAATGAGTTTTTTTTTCCTTCTCCAAAGGTGCCACAACTTCCTTCAAACCTATTTATAAACATTGTGGACAACAATGGAGATTTATTTTCATTCTTCTTCAAGGGTGCCACAAATTTCATCAAATCTAATTAATGTTTTTGACAACAATGGATTTTGAATGCTTTAAATATCTTTACACTACTTATTATCATTGATGACAATAGGGTTTTTTTAATAATTATATATTTTCAAAGTGCCTTGATTTTTCACAAAATACATATATAATGTTGTTGACAACAATGGGGGGTGGGGGTTAACATTCATCCCATGACAACATTTTCTTAATTGCTTAACATTGTCGATGAAAATGATTTTTTTTAATTTTAAAAATTATTTTGGTCCCATCATCCTATTTTCCCTTATAGTCATATTATCCATCATTATTAAATGACATTCAAGTTTGAGATATTAATACTTGGACAACAAATGAAAATGAAAATTTATTTTTTTTAAATTTTTTTTCCAATCATGGATGATTTCATCCAATAATTTATTTATTTAATACAATTAATAAAAAAATTCATCCATGAAAATGACATTCATCCATATGAAATCATTCATCTATGGACACGTTCATCCATGTAGGTGGATTAAAATCACATTAAGCTTTAAATTATAAGTTCCAAACTCCAAGCTCAAGCTTTCCCCTCATGCACAAACCATCTTCTGACAAAATTGGCCCTTTTCACCCCCTAATCGTGAATCTTTACCAAAAAATTCCTTTGAGTTGGAAATTCCAAATGAAGTTAATCCATTTAAGGGGTTGTGACTTTTAACAAGTCTTGAACCTTCAAAATGTCATTTGAAGGTTAAAATCTTGTATAAATTGATTGATTTGGGTGTCATTGGAAATATCTGAAAAGAAAAAATATTTATATTGGGCGCACATTCCTTGAATAAAGGTGTAACATGATAATTGCAAACATTCAAAAATCAAAACACAAATTATCCAAAAGCTACTCAACCAATCAAAACATGAATTAAATGTGCAAATTCAAAAACTTTTTATGACATTAGAAAATGGTCATCATATAGGGCATTACTAGAATGGGTTGCATGCCCAAATCAATTGTGTTTTTCCAAAGTTATAACACTTAAATTTTTGACACTAGATGTATTTATTTCAGAATTCATATTGCCCTTTTCCCCCACCCCCCCCAACTTATATTTGAGTGCACAAGGACACATTGATTTGGTTGAAAAATTCAACAATTTTAGAGGCTAAGAAATAGCTTCATTTTGGGCATGTGAGGGCACCTTTTATAGCTCTTTCCAACAAAACAAATAATTCAATAATTGACATACACCTTGAAAATGTTATTGTCAAGTTTTTTCCATAGTGTAATAGATATGACATGAATGATATTTTTAATGCTCTTAAGCATGATATATTTTGCTAATTTAATCTTGGCATTAGTTTTTTTATAGGTAACATGACATCTAGGTGTATTGAAATCTAAAATGTTTTTGTTAATTGACAATAAATGTATACCTTACTTCAAGGTTAGATTTGTCATTAAATAATTGTCAAAATAGTGAAATGATTTTTTGTGAAAATAGGAAGTGGCATGTTGAAAATTGTCATAATTATCATAGGCTACACTTTGAATAATTTCACTACTCATATGACAATATCATAATATATCATGGAAAATTCAATAATTTCCAATTTTATTAACAAATTGATTCTTTTCATTAAAAATGTGTTCATAATGTCAATGTGGAAACTAACTTTAGGCTAGGGTAATAACTTAATAAATGAAATTTATGTCTAATAGGTAGAAGGCATTAAATGTGAACACCTATTAAATTCCTTGTTTGTTGAGATTATGATGATGTTAAAGGTAGAAATTGATTATTGAATTTTTGTTTACATAGTTACCTAGGGTCAAAAGTGGGTTTTGTTCACCCTAATGAATAAAGGGGATAAGTTATTTGAAAGTCTACCACTAAATTTATGGATGTTTACATAAGAGGATGATTACATGTGAAAAGTGTCACAAGATTCAACAAATTGAAAGATGAATTTTTATTTGATCTTTTGAAGTAACCTTGGCAAGATTTAGTTCATCCTTGGTGGAAAGACGACATGAGGATTCTACTCAAAATTAATATTTTAAGAAATGATGATTTAAAAAAAGATTAAAAAATCAACTTTTAAGTAATAATTGACACCAAATATTTTTCAATTTATTTCTAAAAATAACATCCTTAAAGTTGAGAATATTACTACCAAAGAAATAAGCAATAGTAGATAGGTCAAGCCCAACCTTTTTTTAAAAAAATCTTTTATCTTTAAGTTCATTCTTTTTCTTGGTCATTCCATTGATTTCAAACTCATTTTCATATTTTTTGAAATGTTGAAATTTTGTTGGTTGATTTGTAGCTTATGGTTTTTTTCTTAAAACTCCCATAGGAACAACAAGGTAATGCAAAACACATGTTAATTGTTTAAGACACTTGCAGTAAATGATATGGAGCAAGTTTTGTTTTTAACATTATGTGTCATGGGTTTGTTTTAATTTTGTTGGTTGATCTAGTTTTGTGTTATGTGTTAACCCAAAGAGGTGCAATTATGAAGCAAGGCAAGGATTCAGGTATGTGATTAATCGGGTATATAAGACTCGATTCTTTAACAAAAACCTATATGGGCAAAAAGGTTCCTTTATCAAGGTTTTGGATTACCCCCTTCAAAACACATGTTGAATCTTCAACAATGTCCTACAAAATCGAGTCTTTGCCAAGTCTTTAAGGATTTGACAAACAATCACAACTCTTTTAAGTTTATAGGGCAAGCTCCTAATAGTCTAAAACAACACTAATATTTTGCAACTAAACACATGTGTTACTTGAATGTACAAGCATCAATCACAACTCAAAATGCATATTGATTATTAGTAATAGCTAAAAGAACTTGAAGAATTTTTTTTCTTTCAATTGGTAGTTAGCACAATCCACATGTATGAAATTGTTATTGATCCAAGTTTTTGAAAGACACCCTACCTTGTTATTCTCCTCAAGTAGGGCTGGTTATGGATATTTACATTTTTTTAATCATCGATTATGAGGTGGGGATAGGTGTTAACTTTCAAAAAATGTTGAATAGGAGGGGGAGTCTAGGTTCTTTGAAAAAGTAAAACCCAACAATCATATATGCATATACCTAGTCTAATACTTGGTTAATAACCAATGCAAAAACAAATACCCAACCCACATTGGTAATGACAACTATAACAACAACAAAAGAGATGAAAAAAAGGAAAAAGGGGGGGGTGGAGCTTAATTCCATCAGTCTTCGAATGGTGTTTTTGGAGCCTCTCCCAAACCTTGGAGGTGTAGCAAGATCTAAACATTCGTGAGGCTCAAGGGATTACTACAATATATAAAACTACATGCGATTCAATCACAAGAAACAATTGTAGGAGATTCAACTATAAAAGATTTAACTATAAAATATGACTACAAAAGATTTTATTGTAGGAAATGGTTGTAGGAAATTGCACTATAGGAGATGGTTGTAAGAGATAAGACTACACGAGATTTGATTGCAAGAGATGGTTGCATGATTTGACCACCAAAATCACAGATTTTAAATAAATTATATTTTCCATTTTGGAATTAATTTCCATTTATCCTTTGGAAATTCATATCTCACCTATATG
>Ga0116231_10000821_pt1 | contig 59042 bp, 52 predicted proteins | sample S1TSphgellanicum_2_FD_89695 | JGI IMG/M metagenome (GOLD analysis project Ga0116231, IMG submission 89695) | Host-associated microbial communities from peat moss isolated from Minnesota, USA - S1T2_Fd - Sphagnum magellanicum MG | ecosystem: Host-associated > Plants > Peat moss > Unclassified...
GAGTGTGGCAAACTGTGCGCCGCGGGCCTCAAAATTGGCGAACTGGTCGAAACTGGCGGCGGCGGGGGAGAATAAAATCGTCGCCGCGCCGGTCTGTTTGGCCGCGGCGAAGGCCGCGGGCATGGCGCGCTCTAGTGTTTCGACCTCGTCATGCGGGATGTTGTGTGCCGCCAGGGTGGCGGCGAAGATTGGTCCATCACGGCCGATCAGGTAGGCTTTTGCGATGCGCGGAAAATAGCCGGCGAGCGCATTGATGCCGCCTTCCTTGGCAACGCCGCCAGCGATCCATATGAACCTATCATAGCAGCCCATGGCGCGGGCCGCGGCGTCCGCGTTTGTGGCTTTGCTGTCATTGATAAAGGCAATACCATCGATTTTGGCAATGTTTTGCTGGCGGTGGGGCAGGCCAGGATAGCTCAACAGGGCCTGTGCGATGATTTGTTCTGGCACGCCCAACGCGCGGGCCGCGGCGAATGCGGCAGCCGCGTTCTGGGCATTGTGGGTGCCAGGCAGCGCCGGCGCCGGGACTGTTGAAAAATTCTCGCCCGATATGCGAATCACGGAGCCTGGCTGGGTATCCAGCCAAGCGGCAATTTCCCGCGATGGCTGATCGTCGATGCCGATGACCGCCGTGCAATCCTTGTCCTGCCGGGCAAAAATCTCCCGCTTGGCGGCGGCATAGCCGGCCATGTCGCCGTGACGGTCCAGATGGTCGGGCGAGAGATTGAGCATAACCGCAACATCGAAGCGCGCTTGGACGATTCGTTCCAACATATAGCTCGACATTTCGAGCACATAGACGCCGTTATCCGGCAGCAAAGGCAGGGCGAGGGCGGCGGGGCCGAGATTGGCGCCGGCCGCGTTGGGAATGCCCACAAGGGTGAGGATGTGCGCCAGCAAGGCGGTGGTGGTGGACTTGCCGTTGGTACCGGTGATGCCGGCAAATTTAGCCCGGCTGCCGCTGGCGCGTACGGCGCGGAACAGCAGCTCGGCGTCGGTCAGAATCGGAACGCCGTGGGCGGATGCCCAGGCTGCCTCGGGGTGCGGTGCCGGCAGCCAATGCGGGATGCCGGGTGAGAGGACAAGCGCGTCCAGAGTGCCTGGGACTTGCGAGGGTGGCCGTTGAGGAAACGCCAATGCCGCGGCGCGAGAGGCTGCGTTATCGTCCCATACGAACACCTCGGCACCCAGCGCGCGCAGGGCCGTGGCGGCCGGCAGACCGGCTTTTCCCAAGCCCAGCACGGCAAAGCGCTGGCCCGTGAAGACAGGAGAAAAATTCATCGGATTTTGAGGGTGGCCAGACCCACCAGTGCCAGGATCATGGCAATGATCCAGAAGCGAATGACGATGGTTGGCTCGGCCCAGCCCTTTTTCTCGAAATGATGGTGCAGCGGCGCCATCAGGAAGACGCGCTTGCCCGTACGCTTGAACCAGAACACCTGCACGATGACAGAGACCGTTTCGACCACGAACAAGCCGCCGACGATGGCGAGCACGATCTCGTTCTTGGTGGCGACCGACACGGCGCCGAGCGCGCCGCCAAGCGAGAGCGAGCCGGTGTCGCCCATGAAAACGGCGGCCGGGGGCGCATTGAACCAGAGAAAGCCGAGCCCGGCGCCGATCAGGGCCGAGAGGAACACAGCGAGCTCGCCGGCACCCGGGATGAAATTGATTTCGAGATAGCCGGCAAAGATGTGGTTGCCAACAAGATAGGCGATGAGCGCGAACACACCCGCCGCGATCATGGTTGGCACAATGGCGAGACCATCGAGCCCATCCGTCAGGTTCACTGAATTTGAGGCCCCCATCATGACGAACATGGCGATCAGCGGGAACGTGAAGCCGAATGGGATCAGGAGAGTCTTGAAGAGCGGGACCGCGAGGTCGGTGCCGAGCGGAGATGGCATCAGCGACGTCATCCAAATTGCCGCGATGAGTCCTATGACGGCCTGGACAATGAGTTTCATCCGGCCAGACACACCTTTGGTGTTGCGCCGGGTGAGTTTTAAAAAATCATCAGCAAAGCCGATGGCGCCGTAGCCGAAGGTGACGACCAAGGTCGCCCAGACATAGCCGTTCTCGAGATTGCCCCAGATCAGCGTGGAGAGGCCCATGGCGATCAGGATCAGCACGCCACCCATTGTGGGGGTGCCTTTTTTTTCGATCAGGTGACGCTCAGGGCCGTCCAGGCGGATCGGCTGGCCATGGCGCTGCAGGGATTTGAGGGTACGAATGAGCTTAGGGCCGGCCCAGAAGCTGATGACGAGTGCGGTGAGACAAGCACCACCCGCCCGGAACGTGAGGTAGCGGAACAGGTTGAAGACGTGGATGTGCCCGGCCAGCGGGAGAAATAGGGCATATAGCATCAGACGGGGCTCTCCAGGCGTGAAATGACGTCACGCATGCGGCTTCCATAGCTGCCTTTGACCAGCAAGCTGTCGCCATCGCGCAGACTGGCGAGCAGCAAGGGCGCCAAGGCGGCGGCGTCAGGCGCGTGCGCCCCCTGCTTGGACGGGGGCAGCGAGTCGAACAAAAGGCGCATCATCGGGCCGCAGCTGAAGATCAGATCAGCGTTGGTGATCAGGTCCGGGCGCAAACCAAGATGCTCGGATGGTGCCGCGTCGCCCAGCTCCAACATGTCACCCAGAGCCGCGATGCGGCGGCCTGGCTGCAGGGCTAACACGCCAAGTGCCGCGCGGACCGAGGCGCCGGAGGCGTTGTAGCTTTCATCGAGCAGCGTGATCGTGCCGCCAGAAATTGCCATTGTTCGGCGGGCACCGCGCCCGGTGAAGGGCGAAAATCCGTCCAAGGCGGCGGCGGCGCGGTGCAAATCCAAGCCGAGGGCATGGGCGGCGGCGAGAACGGCGAGGGCGTTCATCGCCATATGGGTTCCGGGTGCCGCAAGAGTGGCGCAAACCGGGGTTCCTGCAATTTCGGCATGCAGCGTGCAATCAGTGGCGGTGCTGCGCGCGCTGAGCAGGCGAGCGGCCGGGGCGTGGGTCCCAAAAATAATACCCCCCGCCCCACCCGGCACCGCAGCTTGCAAGATCGGCAGATTCACCGGGTCCTCGGGCATGACGGCGGTACCGCCGGCGCGAAGAGACATGAAAATCGAGGCTTTCTCAGCCGCGATGGCCGCCAGGCTGCCCATCAGGCCGATATGGGCCCGGTCCACGCAGGTGACGATGGCAGCATCGGGCCGCACCAGGCGGGCAAGCGGCAGGATTTCACCCGGATGATTCATGCCGATCTCAAAAATGCCAAAATCACTGCCCGCCGGCATACGGGCGAGGCTTAGCGGCACGCCGATATGGTTGTTAAAACTGGCCTCGGCGGCATGCACATGGCCGAAGGCGGCGAAGCACCGGCGCAGCATTTCCTTGCTGGTGGTTTTGCCAACACTGCCGGTGACCGCAACGATGCGCGCCGCCGTGCGAGCGCGGGAAGCGGCGGCGAGCCGATTGAGGCCTGCAAGCGTGTCAGACACCCGCAAAACGGCGCCGGGTAACGGGCGCGATACCAGGGCGGCGGCGGCACCCTGGGCGAAGGCCTCGGCAACAAAATCATGCCCGTCTCGCTCAGCGTTGAGGGCGACGAACAGGTCACCCGGGCGCAGGGACCTCGTGTCGATGCTGATCCCGGTGACGGCGGGTGAGCCACCGGCGAGGCCAAGGGCTGCAGCAAGTTCGCCAGATTGCCAAAGCGGGCTCATAGCGCACCCGTCAGCTCACGAATGACGGAAGCATCATCGAACGGGATCGTATGACCCGCTAGGATCTGACCCTGCTCGTGCCCCTTGCCGGCAACAACCAGGACGTCTCCGGCGCCAAGCGCGTTCAAACCTGCAGCGATGGCGGCGCGGCGGTCTCCGATTTCCAGCGCGCCGGGGCAAGCGGGAAGAATGGCGGCGCGAATGGCAGCGGGGTCTTCGCTGCGGGGATTATCATCGGTCACGATAACCATATCTGCCCATCGGGCGGCCTGCTCGCCCATCAGCGGGCGCTTGCCCGTATCGCGATCGCCGCCGGCGCCGAACACGATGACCAGGCGGCCGATGGCGTGCGGACGGAGCGCTGTGAGGACTCGGGCGATGGCGTCCGGCGTGTGGGCATAATCGACATAGGCGGCGGCACCGTTGGGCAACTTCGCGGCTAGCTCCAAGCGGCCACGCACGCCGTGCAATTGCGGCAGGTAGCTATAGGCGTTGCGCACGCCGATCGCGTCGGCGAGGTTGGCGGCGAGCAGCGCGTTATCTGCCTGGAAGCGTCCAGGAAGCGAGAGCTCATAGGACTGGCCTGCGGATTGGACAAGCTGGCCGGCTGGGAGAGGGCGCGTGGTCTCAACGCTCACAAGGCGAAAATCTAACCCCCGTTGGATGGAGATTTCGCGCAAAGCCGAAAGGGTTTCGGGGTCCATGTCCGCCATGGCCAGAGCGGGCGCGCCGCGCGGCAGCAGCGTGTCGAACAGGCGGAGTTTCGCCGCGCGATAGGCCTCGAAGGAGCCGTGATAGTCCAGATGGTCGCGGGTGAGGTTGGTGAACCCGGCGGCGGCGAAACGCAGACCATCAAGCCGGCTCTGCGCGATACCATGCGAGGAGGCTTCGAGCGCCACATCGTTGATATTTTGGGCGGCGAGCGCGGCGAGCATATTGGCAAGCGTCACGGGGTCCGGCGTGGTGAGGGATTCGGCGGCGGGCAGGCCGGAGGCAATCACCCCAAGGGTGCCAAGAGAGGCGGCCGGGCGGCCGTCCAGGATAAGAATTTGGCGGACGAAATCGACCGTGCTGGTCTTGCCATTGGTGCCGGTTACGGCGACCAGCCTGTCTGGCATGCGGCCGGCAAGGGCGACCGCCAGCTCCGCGAGCTTGGCCCGCGGGGTGCGGCTATAGATGATGGGCCGCGGCGGTACGCCGGGCGGCCAGATTGTGCCCTCGGGCGCCAAAACGGCCACCGCGCCGCGTGCCACCGCCTCCCCGATGAAGCGCGTGCCGTCCTGCTGGGTGCCGGGCAAGGCTGCGAACATGAAGCCAGGCTGGACGGCACGGCTGTCAGCGGTGATACCGCGCACGCCGTTCAACTCACTGCTCCGCAAGCTGGCTGCCGGCGAGCGAAAGATGCCGGGCATAGGCCCGGCGATGGCGTGGATGCGCGTCCGAGAGCAAGGCAGCGGGTACCGTACCTGGCGCATAGCTGCCTGCGGGCGGTTTTATACCCATAAGCTCATATGCAAACGCATTGGCGCCGGACGGCAGCGGATTGCCTGGGCCAAGCGCGGTTGCGCCAGACGGGGCGGGCGGCTCCAAGGGTATCGTAAGGGCAGCGTCCAAAGCGGCGAGCTGGTCGCCTGTTGCTGGCAGCACGCCCAGCATCGGGCCGATCCTCGCGATAATGCGCCCGACCGTGGGGGCCGCGATATAGCCGCCAGTGGTAAACCCATGGGTGGTCGCATCGGGTTTTGGCTGCAAGACCAGCACATAGATCACGTATTGCGGGTCCTGCATCGGGAAGGCTGCCATAAATGAGGCGTTATTGGTGTGCAGCAGATAGCGGCCGTTGGGGCCGACCACCTGAGCGGTGCCGGTTTTGCCGCCAACCACATAGCCCGGAACGGCAGCATTGGTCCCTGTGCCATAGAGCACGACATTGGTCATCAGCTTACGCATCATGTCTGACGTGCTCTGCTTCATCACCCGCACCCCGACCGGCTGCGGTCCGTTCGGGTCGACCGCCAGCAGGGTCGGTTCGTAGCGTATCCCACCATTGACGATCGGCAGCACGCCGGTGACCAGATGCAGCGGGCTGACGGCAATGCCCGCCCCGAACGAGACGGTCATGGTCGTCGCCAGCCCCCATTGGTTGAGCGGGGGGTATTGCGGCTCTGGTGGCCCCGGCAACTGAATTGGCAGCGGCCTGAAGAACCCCTGCTTGGCCAGCCATGCCTGCTCGGCGCGCGGGCCAAGGATGGTCGCGATGCGCGACGCACCGATATTGGAGGAAACGTTGAGGATTTCCGGCACGGCCATCCACGTATGCACCGGCTCGAAATCGGTGATCTGGAAGCGGCCGACCTTTAGCGGATGCGTGGTGTCAAAATAATCCCAGTAGTGGATCATGCCGGAATCCAGCGCCATGGCGATGGTCTGCAGCTTGAAGACGCTGCCCGGCTCATAATCGCCGGCAACGCATTTGTTGAATTGTGATGCCGAACTGGCGGTGCCGATGTCAGCCACATCGTAGTCAGGCAGGCTGGACATCGCCAGGATTTCGCCAGTATGGGCATTCATCACAATCGCGCAGCCGCCGGGCGATTGAAATTCCTTGACGGCGGCGGCGAGCTCGTCATGCACGATGCTCTGGATGCCGGCATCTATCGATAGAGCGAGCGGGACGGGATTGCTGGTGAGACGGGTGTTAAAATACTCTTCCACGCCGGCAATGCCGTTGCCGCCAACGGTAACGCCACCCAGGATGTGAGACGCAAGATCACCGTCCGGGTAGTGCCGTTTGTCGCTATCTTCGAAATATACCCCAGGAATACCAAGGGCGTTGACGGCGAGCTCCTCGGAAGGGGTAAGCTTGCGGTCCAAATAGACGAAATCTTTTAGACTCGAGAGTTCACGTTCAGTAACGGTCTCGTTCAATCCGGGCAGTACCGACGCCAGGCGCTGGGTTGCCGCGATCGGATCGGTGACCTGGCGCGGGTCGGCATAGAGCTCGGCGCCAGGCAGCGACACGGCCAGGATGGTGCCATTACGATCGGTGATGTCGGCGCGGCCTGGTGACGGCGGCGTAACATCAAGCACTGGCCGCATCGCCGCGATCTGCGCGGGTGCTGGCAGGATCGGGTGGAGAACGGTCGCGTAAGTGAGGCGAAACGCCAGCACGGCGTAGAGGCCGGTGAACAACAGCGCGCCAATCAGCAAACGGCCCCGCGCCTTTTCAATCGTGGCGCGCTGGGCAAGGTCCGGTGCGGTGACCCGGACATGCTCCATCAGTGGCACCGCGCCCCGCGCCGGCGCCCCCGGCCGGCGCGAAGGAGGCGGCGGGTCTGGGCGGAGTGTCAGGGTCAATTATTGTTTCCCGCCGGGGTCGCACTCTGCGCCATGCCAAGCATCGAGCCGCCATCCATTGGCGGCGGCATTATATAGCTCTGCGCAGGCGTGTGCACCGGCAAGAGCTGTGCCACCGTGCGCGGGGATGGCGCCGCATAGGCCTGTACCGCAAGAGCCGAGCCTTGAGTCTCCTGGGGTTGCGCCTCGGCGTACAACGTCTCCGCCTGGTGGCGCTGTAAATGTTGCTTGTGCTGCGCGAGCGGGAGACGGTGCAGGACGGTCTCAACCGAAGCCAAACGTTCAGGCCGGGCTATCTTGCTGGCGACGACCACTGGCTTAACCGGCTCCACCGCCACGCGCTGCGGCGCATCGTTTTGCTGGGCGGCGGCATCCGGGATGGTGGTGGCGATCCCTGCCGGCGCGCCGCCGGCCGGGTTTTGGCCGGGAACCGAGCTGCCGGGCGGCGGCAAGGCGCCGTTGAGTGAAGCCAGCGTGACGAGCTGAGATGGCTTCATCGGCTGAAGCTGGGTGAACTGCGCCGAAAGCTGCGCCAGCCGGGACGGATCGACCTCCAACGCCCACTGCGCCTGCAACACGCGGATGCGCTGCTGATCCAGCCGGGTTGCCTGGGCCGTCGCCGCAATTTCATCGTCCAGCACCTGGGCACGGTGCTTGACCGCAAAGAGATAGGCGCCTGACAGGGCAAAGAGCATGGCGGTGAGCAGCGTAAACGGACGGATCATGCTGGAAGCCTCTCCATCGCCCGCAGCTTGGCGCTGCGGGCCCGCGGGTTGGCGCGCATCTCCGCGGCACCAGGACTCACCGGCCGCGCCGTGAGGAGCTTGAAGGCGGCCTGAGCGCCGCCTTGCAATCCGGCGGGATCGTGACGTGACACACCGGGCGCGCGGCCTGACGCCTTGCTGAAAAAGCGTTTCACAATACGGTCCTCAAGCGAATGGAAGCTGACCACAACCAACCGCGCACCTGGCGAAAGCAAGGATGCTGCTTGTATGAGGGCTGATTCGATATCGCCAAGCTCATCATTCACCGCAATGCGCAGCGCCTGAAAACTTCTGGTGGCGGGATCGATGCCCGATTTATCCGGTCTCACGACACTCCGTATCACGCCGGCGAGATCAGCCGTCGTTGTAAATTTCTCTATCCGCCGCCGCTCGATGATGGCTTTCGCGATACGACGCGACGCTTTTTCCTCACCAAACTCATACAGAATATCAGCAAGTTCGGATTCGGACACAGAGTTAACCAGCGTTGCCGCAGTGATGCCCGCGCCGCCCATCCGCATGTCCAGCGGGCCATCCTGGCGAAACGAAAAACCGCGTGCCGGATCGTCTATCTGGTATGACGAGACGCCAAGATCGAATACCGCGCCATCCAGAGAGGCGACTCCAAGAGCCTCTAAGAGTTTGCAAATCTCGCTGATGCGGCCTTCGCATATTTTGAAGCGGCCATGATAATGCGCGGCCAGCACGGCGGCGCGCGCGATCGCCGCAGGATCGCGGTCGATCGCAACGAGGGTACAAGCGGCAGCTTCGAGAATGGCGCGCGCGTAACCACCACCGCCGAACGTGCCATCCAGATAACAAGCGCCATCGCGCGGGCGCAGCCAGGCGAGCGCCTCGTCGCGCAGCACGGGTACATGAGAAAGAGCGCTCATGCGCGGACCGCCTGCGGGGCGAAGCCAGGGGCCAAAGCGCGCGAAGCTTTGCGGAAGGCAGCGCCAGCACTGGGCTCCCAAATATGAAAATGATCGCCGCGCCCCATGAAACTCACAGCATCGGTAAGATTCGCGAAGGCCGTCAGGTCGCCAGGGATCAGGATTCGGCCTTCTTTGTCGGTCTCCACCATCCAGGCCTCGCTATAGAGCAAGGTCGCGAGCGCCTCGCGCTTGGGGTCGAAATGGTCGAGCGCATTCAGCGTATCCTGCCAACGCTGATAGGCCGCCTGCGGCCAAGCCTCGATGCAGCCCTCGATATATGACGGGCGAAGGATGAGCGAGATGGTGCCGAGATCGCCTTTCAGGGTCGCGCGAAAGGGCGCAGGGACAGAGACCCGCCCCTTGGCATCAAGTCGATTCTCGTGGCTGCCGAAAAACTGACTCATACTGGCGCGACGCGGGTCCTTCCACCATTATATGGGTAAACATGGGATTTTCTCCCACTATCATGGGTAGACCCTCCCCGTCAAAGAGAATCGGGTTGTTTTTGACCGAGTCGACGCGAATCTTGCTGAAAAAATCAGCCAAGTTAGCGAAGCTTTGTTTCTGTTTTGTTCTCGATGTCAGAGATGAAAAATATCCAGACGGTCTGTAAGCCGGGTTCTGTCCACACCTGTCGCCAGGCGCTGGACGGCCATTCCTCTGGGGCGGACGTTACCGCCCGCCTCGACGCGACCAACCCGGGCGGCGGATCGGGAATGCTCCTGCGCCCACGCGTTACCGCGCGGCGCTGGCCGCCCCTATTCGGTCTTGCTCCCGGTGGGGTTTACCCTGCCAGCCTTGTTACCAAGGCCGCGGTGCGCTCTTACCGCACCGTTTCACCCATGCCGCGGGCAAGCCCGTGGCGGTTTGTTTTCTGTGGCACTGTCCCTGGGGTCGCCCCCGCCGGCTGTTAGCCGGCACCGTATTTCCGTGGAGCCCGGACTTTCCTCCAGCGGTTACCCGCCAGCGACCGTCCAACCGTCTGGATGGGCGCTGACTGCGCCTTGTTTTATGCGCCGTCAACCAGCGTGCGAATTGCCGCTGCCCGGGAGGCTGTCATCAGGTCGGCCTTGCCTGAGAGATGCTCCGGTAAGAAATGCCGCTGGAATGCGGTAACGATGGATTGGGCCGACATATCGTAGCCGAGCGCCGCCAGATCCTCACGCCAATCCCCCGGCGGCGCCATGTCCTCGGTCCAGACGCCAACCCCGTGCCCTGCGAGCCAGGCCCAAGGGAATAGCTCGCCCGGGTCCTGCTTCCGGTCGGGGGCGATATCGGAGTGGGCAACCACGTTGCGGGCTGGGATCGGGTGACGCGACAGGATGTCCCGGCTAAGTGCTGCAACCGCCTGCATCTGCGCCGCTGGAAACGGCCGGTAGCCCCATTGATGGCCGGGATTGACGATCTCAATGCCGATGGAGCGGTCGTTCAAGCCCGTATGGCCACGCCAAAAGCTGATGCCGGCGTGCCAGGCACGCTGGGCTTCATCGACCAGCGCGTAGATCGTGCCATCTTCATCGATCACGTAATGCGCGGAGACCTCCGCCACCGGATCGCGCAGCAAGGCAATGGCGGCCTTGGCACTCGGCATGCCGGTATAGTGCATCACCAGCATATCCACGGCGCATGGCCGCCGGTTGAAATTAGGCGACGGCGCCATGATCATGCGGATTCTCCGCACAAGAGTCTGATTTTAAAAATAATTATTGGGAAATGCCGTCGTTCGAGACCTTTGCCTACGCGCTGAAAAATTAGCCGGCCTGCGCGGGTATTTTTCAAATTTATTGAGCGCGCGATGCCAGGCACATTCACAACTTCCGGTCACGCTTGATGCTGTCGAAGGCGGCATTGATCCGGGCCACGCGATCCGAGGCGGCGGCGATCATGTCAGGTGGAACGCCACGCGAAGCCAGGCTATCGGGGTGATTCTCACGCATCAACTGTTTCCAGCGGGCGCGGATCGCGTCATTGCTGGCGCGTTTATCGATGCCGAGGACAGAAAAAGGGTCTTCAGCCGGTGTGGCGCGCACGAAGCGACCGGCGCGTTGCGCGGCATCCATGTCCAGACCAAAGCCGCGGGCAACACGCTCCAAAAAATCCGCCTCGGCTGACTGCAACGGACCATCCGCGAGCGCGATCTGGTACAAACCAGCCAGCACCTGCTCCAGCACGCCGCGATTATCAGCAAAAGCCTGGCCGAGTTGAACCGCATAGGTCTCGAAACCGGCGGAAGTTTCACGCGCGCTGTCGAACAGGCGGCCAACCTGTTGCACATTCTGCTCCGGGATGGCGAAACTACGTTTGAAGGCGTCGATCTCCACCCGGCTCACAGGGCCATCCACTTTCGCGAGCTTGGCGGCGAGCACAGTAACACCGATTGCAAAAACCTGGTCGCGCCGGCCCAGCATCGCGGCGACCCGGCCAAAATCTCCCGGCAGCACCCGGCCGGCGACGTTGCCAACAACCCCCTCATCAGCGGCGTGGCCTAAGGCAGCGCCGAACAGCGCGCCAACAGGCCCCCCCATGGCAAAGCCCGCCATACCGCCGATAATTTTGCCCCAATAACTCACCCTATCGTCCTACCACGCCCATACCCTTGAACCCAGCCCAACAATCAGACATCAACCGGGACAGAATTTTGGGCAGATAAATGGCGGGTTGGCAATTCTGGATCGATCGCGGGGGGACGTTCACCGACATCGTGGCGCGTGACCCCGCGGGCCGGATTGCCACCAAAAAATTATTATCCGAAAACCCCGAGCGTTATACGGATGCGGCGATCGCAGGGGTCCGCGCGTTTCTGGGGCTTGGCGCTGGCGATCAGCTACCCGCGGGCGCGATTGCGCATGTCAAAATGGGCACCACGGTCGCCACCAACGCCTTGCTGGAGCGCAAGGGAGCGCGCACGCTGCTGCTGATCAACCGCGGTTTTGCTGACCTTTTGCGGATCGGCACGCAGGCGCGACCGCGCTTGTTCGACCTCGATATCAGGCTGCCCAGCATGCTCTATGAACGCGTGGTGGAGATCGGCGGCCGGGTGGCCGCCGACGGCACAATCATTGAAGCGTTGGATGAGGCAGCGGCACAAGCAGCGCTGATCGCGGCAAGGGCCGATGGGATCGACGCGGTTGCCGTGGCGTTGATTCATGCCTGGAGATATCCCGGTATGGAGCGCAGCCTGGGTGAACGCGCGGCGCTCGCAGGATTCACCCAGATTTCTCTGTCCCATGAGGTCAGTCCGCTGCTCCGGCTGGTGCCGCGCGGCGATACCACGGTAGCGGACGCCTATCTCTCGCCTATTTTACGGCGCTACGTGTCGCAGGTGTCCGATGGTTTGGGCGGCGCGAGACTATTTTTCATGCAATCGCATGGCGGGCTTGCCGCGGCGGATTCATTTTCCGGCAAAGATGCGATCCTTTCAGGCCCGGCAGGCGGGCTCAACGGCGCGGTAAAGACGGCCGCCCAGGCTGGATTTGGCGCCGTGATCGCCTTCGACATGGGCGGCACGAGCACCGATGTGGCGCTCTATGACGGGGCGTTCCAGCGGCAATTTGAAACCGAGGTGGCCGGCGTCAGGTTGCGCGCGCCGATGTTGGCGATCAACACGGTCGCGGCGGGCGGCGGCTCGATCCTGTCGTTCGATGGCGCGCGGCTGCGCGCCGGGCCGGCGAGCGCGGGCGCAAATCCTGGCCCCGCAGCTTACCGCAGGGGCGGACCATTGACCGTAACGGATGCAAATATCCTTTTGGGCAAAATCCAACCGCGATATTTTCCGCCAATTTTTGGTCCGGCTGGCGACGAACCATTGGATGGGGCGCTGGTTTCTGAACAATTCGCTACCCTAGCGCTGTCGGTAAGTGCTGCACGTGGTACTGCGATCTCGCCATTTTCGCTGGCCGAGGGATTCATTCAGATCGCGGTGGCCAATATGGCGCTCGCGATCCGCCAGATTTCCGTACAAAAGGGGTTGAACCCGGCGGATTTTGTGCTCGCCTGCTTTGGCGGGGCCGGCGGCCAGCATGCCTGCCTGGTCGCCGACGAGCTGGGAATGGACCAGATTTTCATCCACCCTTTGGCCGGTGTGCTCTCAGCCTATGGCATTGGGCTCGCGGATTTCTCATCCGTTCAACAGCAGGCGGTCGAAATGGAGCTGGCGCCCTCGGCGATCCCTGCTTTGGCCGATATTGCTGAAGGCCTCGCCAAGACGGCCGAATCCGCACTTCTTGGCCAAGTGCAAGATACCCCAATCACCACGAAAACCTCGATCCAACTGCGTTATGCAGGCACCGATACGGCACTGCCCGTACCATTTGGCAGCTATGATGAAATGCATTTTGGCTTCGAGAAGGCGCATCTGCGGCTGTTCGGCTTTATCACCGCTGAACGCCCGCTGATCGCCGAGGCCGTGACGGTAGAGAGCATCGCCGCGGGAGAGACGCCCGACGAGCCCGAGATTGCGCCGCACCCCTTACCGCCGGCGCTCGAGACGATTCAGATGTTTTCCCTCGGCAAACAGCACGAGACCCCGATCTTCGACCGCGCGGCACTGGGAGCCGGGACTAAAATTCTGGGTCCTGCCCTGCTGCGTGAAGACAATGCGACCACCGTCATTGAACCTGGCTGGCAGGCGGAGATCACACAACGCAATCATTGCGTCCTGCGGCGAGTCGCACCCCGCGCCAATGCGAGCGTGGCCGATGCGTCCCGGCCCGATCCCGTGCTGTTGGAATTGTTCAGCAACCTGTTCATGGCGGTCGCCGAACAGGCCGGCGCCGTGCTGCGCAACACGGCGCAAAGTGTTAACATTAAGGAGCGTTTAGATTTTTCTTGCGCGATATTTGATGCGGCCGGCGGTCTTGTGGCCAACGCACCCCACGTGCCGGTGCATCTGGGGGCGATGGGCGCCTCGGTCCGGCATGTCTTGGCGGTGCGAAGCGGCACGCTGCGGCCGGGCGACGCGGTCGCGCTCAATAATCCCTATGCCGGCGGCACACATTTGCCGGATATCACGCTGATTTCGCCGATGTTCGATGCAGCAGGCGACACGATCCGCTTTTTTGCGGCTTGCCGTGGGCATCATGCCGATGTCGGCGGGCTGACGCCAGGTTCAACGCCGCCATTTTCCCAAACGCTGGAAGATGAAGGCGTGGTAATTGATAATTTTTTGATCCTGCGAGGAGGTGAATTCCAGGAGCAAGCGTTTTCTGAGCTACTCGCGCAGGCGCGTTACCCGGCACGCAACATTGCACAAAACATTGCGGATATGAGGGCGCAGATCGCTGCAAACGCCAGCGCGATTGCGGCGTTGAACGAAGTGATCATGCGCTATAGCTGGGATGTCGTTGCAAACTACATGAACCATGTCATGGACAATGCTGAAGCTGCGATCCGCGCGGTACTCATAAAATTGCAAGACGGCGCATTCAGCTATGAGATGGATGACGGCGCCAAGCTCGTGGTGAAGGTGACGATCGACCGGACGGCGGGGAACGCAGTGATCGACTTCACAGGGACGGATCAGGCACGGGCAGGCAATTTCAATGCCCCCCGCGCCGTAACGACGGCTTGTGTCCTCTATGTGTTCCGGTGTCTTGTCGGCGCTGACATTCCATTGAACGAAGGCTGCCTCAAGCCGCTCAAGCTGATCATCCCCGAGGGAAGTTTCCTGGCTCCACCGCCTGGTTTTGCGGTGGTTGCGGGCAATACTGAGGTATCCCAAGCCGTCACAGCGTGTCTATTCGGCGCGCTTGGGACCTGCGCTTCCGCTCAGGCGACAATGAATAATTTTCTATTCGGCAGCGCCACATCTCAATATTACGAGACAATCTGCGGCGGGGCGGGTGCAGGGCCAACGTTTGACGGCTGCGATGCCGTGCATACACATATGACGAACACCCGCATGACCGACCCGGAAATCATGGAGCTGCGCTTTCCCGTGCGCGTGGAGGAATTCTCAATCCGCCGGCACTCGGGCGGCAAAGGCGCATTTACCGGCGGGAACGGTGTGATCCGCAAATTGCGCTTTCTTGAGCCAGTCACCGCCACAATCGTGGCTTCGCGCCGCACCATCGCCCCATTCGGGTTGCTGGGCGGCAGCGAAGGTGCCCGGGGTGCGCAATTCGTGGAACGAGCAGATGGTGAGATCGAGACTCTTGAGGGTAGCGCGCAGACCGAACTGAACACAGGCGATGCGTTTGTGATCCATACGCCAGGTGGCGGCGGATTCGGCGCACCGTGAAACACAAGCTACTTTGGATATTGCCGCTTGCCCTGTTTGTGGGATTTAGCGCCGTAATTCTTGCACTACCTGGATACGTGGCCTCAGCTACCCATCGCACTGCGATCGAAGCCCTGGCGTCTTCTCTAACCGGCCGGCAAGTGCAGATCGCGGGCAAGCTTTCGCTAGATATGTTTCCTAATCCGCAATTAATCGCGGGACGTATCACGCTGACCGGGCCGGATCAGGAAACCATCACGGCGCGTTCACTCACTTTGGATATCGCCCCGGCAGCGCTGCTGCGGGGACAGATCAGTGTACAAACGCTGACACTGGATCAGCCTGTCATCGCATTTCCATGGCCGTTGCCCGGCGGAGCCGCAGCCATCGCCCCTCCCGTTTGGCTGGCGGCATTGCATGCCCAAATCCATCGCGGAACCGTGAGCATCGGAGCGGCACGGTTCACGCAAGTAGAGGCGGATGTCTTCACGGGTAGCCATGGCGCCGTGACGATGTCCGGCACAGCGACAGTCTTGGGCCAGAATGCTGATTTGAGCTTTGCGCTCGGTGGCACGCAACCAGGCAGTCCCGCACCACTGAGCATGAACGGGGTAAGCGGACCACTGGCCGGCCATTTTTCCGGCACGCTATCCGACACCAGCAGACTAACAGGACAAGCAGAATTTTCAGCGCCGCATTTTTCTCTAAGCAGCAACGTCTCAGCCTCGGGGCATTTGGTTACATTCACAACTCTGGAATTAACCGCGCTGGGAGGCGAGGCGACGGGACACGGAACGCTTAGCCTGTCGCCTCTTGCGTTGGCTCTGAACCTTGATGCGCACAACCTCGACCTGTCAGGCGGAGCAAAATTGCTGAACTATGCAGGCAAGATACCGCTATCTCTAAATTTGGCATCGATCGACGCAACGTTTTACGGCAAACCAGTGGCAGCTCTGCAGACCAGGCTCGACGCCGGCCCCGGCGGCGTGACAATCCAAGGGCTGCAAGCAACCTTGGCAGGCAATAGCTCGCTATCTGGTTCTCTGAACATCAGTTCCGGCGGTGCCATAAATGGTATGGTCCATCTGGAAAGCCTTGATCTGGGCGATCTTTGTTCGAGCTACGGAATAACGGCCCCGACCGGCCTATCTCGCGTCGAGTTTTCTGCCCGAATAGGCGGGGTGGCACGCCAGATCCAGGTGACGTTGATCCAAGGCTCGGCCAACAATGACAGTGTAACGGGAGGATTTGTTATAACGGGCTCCACCGCCGTCGGAGCGCTGCACCTCTCCCAGATCAACCTTTTGCCGGCGATATCATGGTTACGACAGCAGCTAGGCACTTCCATCAGCGTGGATGGTGAGCTTACCGCCGATCACTCGTCGATCGGTGCCATTTCGCTGGATAACCTCTTGATCGATGCCGAAATGGGCGATGGGTTGAATATTCGGCGCGCGTCTGCGCAATCGGCCAAAGGGATCATTGCCGGCAGCTTATCAATTAACGCAGCAGGGCTGGTTAACGCCGCGCACGGCTTTCTTGCATTACCCTCTGCGAGCCAGCTCGGCAAACTGATACCAACTGGCTGGGAACCACCAGCACCTCTGCTTCAGCCCCGGCTCAATTTAAACGTCGGCGCGAAACAAACCGGCAATGCAATAGGCGTGAGCGCCGTTGCGACGCTTGGTGATTTCACGATCACAGCGGCGCCCGTAATCGACCTAGCCTCGTCTAAAGCCGGCGGCGCAGTCTCATTTAGGCACCCTAACGCGATCGTGGCACTTAGCCTGTTTGGCCTCAACCGGGGGTTGGCATTTCCAGGTGCGGGCTCGATCTCATTGCGAGCAGGCTTTCAGATATCGCCACAACAATTTGGTTTACCAGACTTTGTTCTCTCTTTTGGACAGACCGTTGCCAGCGGCAGGTTGATGAGCCGGGATGGCGTGATCACCGGTAACGTCGCGGCCGATACGCTGGATCTGCCGCCGGTCTCCCAGAACATTCATATCCCCTGGTCTTCACCGACCGGTCTGCGCGGGCACGTCACTATGACAGTAAAAAATCTTTTGTTTGCTGGGGTGCCGGTGCTCCAAGATGTGGTGACCGGCCTCAGCCTTACCCCCAAAGAACTCGCCATAACCCTGCCGCAAGCAAGCCTGGGGGGCGGCCCGGTCTCCGGAAACTTGGCTGCAACCCTATCACCAACCCAACCGCCGGCATTGTTTGCCCAGTTTACCGCCAAGGACATCGATGCTGCGGCGCTACACTGGTCCTGGCCGTTGCCTTATTCAGTTCCGACTGGTTCCTTGGATATATCAGGGTCACTTACCGCAAATGGCTTCACACCCAAAATATGGCTGGCGACACTGGGCGGACAGGTCGATTTTAACGCAACCAACGGTACGCTGAGTGGCTTCAGCCTCAGTGGTTTGTCGGCAGCATTGGGGTCACGAGAGCGGCGCGAAGCGCTGAATAAGGCGCTTGCCGCCGGCGATAGCGCATTCGATAAGCTGCGCATTATAGGAGCATTCGACCATGGCAATTGTACCATTGCCCTTGCATCGCTTACCGGCGCCAGTGGTCAGGCAAGCGCAACCGGTAGTCTCGATCTGTTCGACAGGTCGTTGGCGTTGCAGCTCTTGCTAAACCCCAGCGAGCAGCCGCCTCTCAGCTTCAAAACCGTGATTTTGGGAAGTTTTGAAACGCCAAAACGGTTTACGAGGTTGAATGCCGCCATGAACTGGCGCGCCGCGTCGGACCACTCAAATTGAGTCACCCAAGACCGCTGAAGAGAGGAAAGCGGGCCAAAAATTCTGCGGTCACTCTTCGATTCTGTATCACGTCTCAATCGGTCTCAAATGTTACCTAGAGCCCGATAGGTTCGGATCGACGCATAAGCGCCGCTCTGAACGCGCTATAACTCTTTGATAAAAAACTGATTAACGGTTTTGGTTGCGGCGCTACTCCCGTCAACCTCAAACGATCAGGCTCTAGCGCTCGGGATCATCGGTCTCGGGCTGAACGTCGATATCAGAATCAATCACATCGACATCATCATCAAGGTCGTCAGCATCCTCAAGGATGTCCTCGTCCGCATCGTCGTCCACCACCTCAACATCCACGTCATCGGGGTCAGCCGTGACGGGCTTGGGCGCTTTTTTGGCTTCCTCGGGCATCGGCGCGGCGCGCTTCAGGCGCGGCTGCTCGGCTGGCTGCTCAGTCGCGCATTTCGGGCAGACCGCGGGATCTTTGCCCAGGTCGAAAAACCTGGCGCCGCAGGAAACGCAGGTATGTTTTTCGCCAAGTTCTGGTTTCGCCATGCCCAACCTCTGGATTAAACGCAAATTCAACAAGCGCGGCGCGATGCCATGCCCAGGCCCTCATGTCAAACCGCGAAATGCGGATGAGGGCAATGGCTATGCAACCGCATGATTGGGTGTTTCCGTTTCCTGACAAAACGCGCTAAGCGCGCGCCATGCAGATTCATGCGCCCCGGCCGCTCGCCGCACACCGCCCCTCCACGCCGCTACGTGGTCAAATCAGTGTGCCGGGCGATAAATCCATCAGCCACAGGGCGCTCATGTTCGGGGCGCTGGCTGTCGGCCAAACGCGTATTTCCGGATTGCTTGAGGGCGAAGACGTGTTGCGCACGGCAGCCGCAATGCGCGCCCTAGGCGCCGAGATTACCCGAGATGGGGCGGATTGGCTCGTCGCCGGCCGCGGCATCGGCGGGCTGACGCCGCCCGATGACATTTTGGACATGGGCAATTCCGGTACTGCCGCCCGGCTCCTGGCTGGCATTTTGGCCACCCACGATTTTTCTTCAACGATGACCGGTGATGCCAGCCTGCGCAAACGCCCGATGGGACGGGTGATTGAGCCGCTGCGCATGGCCGGTGCGGTCTTTATTACTAGAGATGGTGGACGGCTTCCGATGACTATACAGGGCGCCCGGGATGCTCTGCCGATCACCTACCGCCTGCCCATCGCCTCAGCACAGGTGAAGTCCGCCATTTTATTGGCCGGATTGAACGCACGTGGCGTGACCGAGGTTGAAGAGCCCGAGGCGACTCGAGACCATTCTGAAAACATGCTGCAGCATTTTGGCGCGTCCATCACTGTGGTTCCGCACGGCCGCGGCCGTTTGATACGCTTGACAGGCCAGCCTGAACTGCGCGGGGCTGATCTGATCGTGCCGGGCGACCCATCCTCCGCAGCGTTTCCGATCGTGGCGGCTCTTCTTGTCCGGGGCTCGCGGCTTACCATTCATGGGGTTGGACTAAACCCGTTGCGAACCGGCTTGTTTGAGACTCTTAGAGACATGGGCGCTGACCTAACGATCCGGAATGCACGTCTGCAAGGTGGTGAGGAGCTTGGCGACATTGTTGCCGAACATACGGATCTTACGGCGGTTGACGTGCCGGCGGCGCGTGCGCCGAGCATGATCGACGAATATCCGATCCTCGCCGTCGCCTGCGCTGCAGCGCGTGGCACGTCCCGTTTGCGTGGTCTCGGCGAGCTCAGGGTCAAGGAGAGTGATCGACTGACCGCAACAGCCGCAATGCTGCGGGCGGCCGGCGTGCGGGTCGAGATCGAGGCGGACGACCTCATTATCCATGGCACCCAAACACCAGGAGGCGGGGGGGTGGTGGAAACCCACATGGATCACCGCATCGCGATGAGTGCGCTCATCCTTGGGCAGGTCACAGATCAGGAGATGCGCATCGATGACGCCCGTTTTATCGACACATCATTTCCGGGGTTCGTTGCCTTGCTGCGTCAGCTTGGTGCCAACATCGCCTATTTGAACCGGTGATGTGGCGATGATTATCGCGATCGACGGGCCAGCCGCGGCCGGCAAGGGCACTTTAGCCCGGCGTATCGCCGGAGCACTGGGCCTGCCCTATCTTGACACGGGATTACTTTACCGGGCGGTGGGGCGGCTGGTGCTGGATGCGAATGGCGATCCTGCCGACCCGGAGGTGGCGGCTGCGGCGGCGCTGAGGCTGAAAGCGCAAGACCTCGCCCGCTCTGACCTGCGCGGTGGGCCTGCTGACAAGGCAGCCAGCCAAGTCGCCTCGATACCCGCCGTTCGCTCTGCCCTGCTCGCCTTTCAGCGCGATTTCGGCCAGCGACATGGCGCCGTGTTGGACGGGCGCGATATTGGGACGATCATCTTTCCGAATGCAGACATTAAATTCTTTGTGACCGCCAGTTTGGACGCGCGAACCGCGAGACGCCATGCCGAATTGCTCGGTCGCGGTGAGGCAATCTCTGCCAATGACGTGCGCAATGACCTGGTATCGCGCGACGAGGCAGACGCCAACCGCAAAGCAGCCCCTCTGAAACCAGCAGGCGACGCGATCATATTCGATACGACGGGGCTAGACGCAGATGCGGCATTTAGGCTGGCTTTGGACATGATCCGCGCACGGACTGGGGCCGCCCCCTAACTTGACGGCTGCGCGAAGCGCTTCACAATCAAGCTAAAGCGCCCGGGGAGGTCAGATGAACAGGTTTGCGGCAGAGACGGTGAGCCAAGCCGTTGCCACACGTCTATCAGTGCGAGATTTTTTGCCCGATGCCGTGCCATTGGAAACGCTAAAAGCCCTATTGAAAAAGGCAGCGCGCGCCCCTTCTGGCGGCAATTTACAGCCTTGGCATGTCACGGTACTGACCGGAGCGCCACTCCGGCAGTTGCTCGACGAGGTATCCGGGCGCCTCGCCCTAGCCCCAAAGGGCGAAGCGGCAGAATATCCAGTTTACCCTGAAAATCTGGTTCCGCCCTATTCCGACCGGCGCTTCAAGATCGGCGAGGACATGTACGCACTTCTCGGTATCCCGCGGGACGACCGGGCCGCCCGCCGCGCTTGGTTCGCCAGGAATTTTCAACTTTTTGGCGCGCCCGTGGGGCTATTCTGCTTCGTGGATCGCATGATGGGCGCGGCGCAATTCTCCGACCTAGGGATGTTCCTGCAGACCCTGATGCTCCTGCTGCGTGAGGAAGGGCTGGATTCCTGCGCCCAAGAGGCTTGGTCAATGTTTGCGCCCACAGTGTACAGAGTGCTAAAAACCCCCGCGTCGCATATGCTTTTTTGCGGCATGGCGATTGGCAAGCGCAACCCGGAAGCTCGCGTTAACCTTCTGGCATCTGAGCGGGCATCCATCGAGGAATTTGCCTCGTTCAGTGGCTTTCCGGCCTAACCTCGCCCCAGTCCGGATCACACGGATGCTTGTCAAAATGCGCCAATCCGCCATTATCGGAAAAAATGTCCAAGACAAGCGGAGTAGGAACAATGGCAACCTTCGACTATCAGTTGCTCATCAAAAACATACTTAAAACACCCATCGCTCAAGCCAGCCGGAAGCAGATCGTCTATCGGGGTGAACAGCGTTTCAGCTATCCGCAATTTGTCGAGCGCGTTAACCGCCTTGGTAACGCGCTCAGCGCAATCGGCGCGGTCAGAGGCACCAAGATATCGGTGATGGACTGGGATTCCCACCGTTATCTCGAATGCTATTTCGCAATCCCGATGCTCGGGGCGACTCTTATGATGGTGAACATCCGGCTCAGCCCGGAACAGATCGCTTACACGATCGACCACTCTGAGTCAGAAATATTATTGATCAACAAGGATTTTTACCCGGTCCTACAGGCTATCAAGGACAAACTGCCAAAGCTTAAGCACATCATCTGCCTGGCTGATGACGCGCAACCCGAAAGTTTTGGCGCGTCCTATGCCGGTGACTACGAGAGGCTACTGGCCGCAGCGCCCACTGCTTGTGACTTTCCAGATTTTGACGAGAACACAACCGCAACGACATTTTACACGACCGGTACCACGGGTCTGCCAAAAGGCGTATATTTCTCGCATCGGCAACTTGTTCTGCACACATTGATGCTGATGTCCACGATCATGATGGCGGGTGTAAACGGGCGTATTTCGCGCGAAGACGTGTACATGCCCTTGACCCCGATGTTCCACGTGCATGCATGGGGCTTCCCCTACGTTGCGACCATGATGGGCATGCAACAAATCTATGCTGGGCGGTTCCTGCCGCCCGTCGTGCTCAAGCTTCTGGCAACCGAGAGAGTGACGATCTCGCATTGTGTGCCAACCATTATGCACATGATCCTGTCAGCGCCGGAGGCAAAAGCCATCGACCTTAAAGGCTGGACCGTGATCATCGGTGGATCGGCTCTGCCGGAGTCACTCTGCCGAGCCGCACTCGCACGCGGCATCGATATTTTCACTGGTTATGGCATGTCTGAATCCTGCCCTGTGGCAACGCTTAGCCAAATTACGCGCGATAGTTTGGATGGCGCAGATAACCCTGACCGGAATGTCGAACTACGCTGCCTCGCCGGGCTGCCGGGTGCACTGGTCGAGATGCAGATTGTCGATGACGAAATGATCCCGCAACCACATGACGGCACAAGCATTGGGGAAGTCGTGCTGCGCACCCCAAGCCTTACAGCTGGATACCTCAAAAACGATGAAGCCTCCGCTGCCCTCTGGCGTGGCGGGTGGATGCATACGGGGGATATCGGCGCGATCGATGAATTTGGCTATCTTCATATTCTCGATCGTAGCAAGGACGTTATCAAGACCGGGGGTGAATGGATTTCTTCGATCGGGCTGGAGGATATACTTTTACTGCATCCGGCCGTTAGTGAATGCGCGGTGATCGCCGTAGATGACGCCAGGTGGGGAGAACGTCCACTCGCGATTGTGGTATTAAGGCCTGACTCCCACGCGACAGAGGAAGACTTGAAGGCCATGGTGCGGGCCCGGACGGAAACTGGTGAGCTCTCACGCTATGCAGTACCGGACCATGTCGTGTTTGCCGAATCACTTGAAAAGACGTCCGTAGGCAAGCTCGATAAGAAAAAGATGCGTGCCTTATACGGCGCTGTGAAGGTCGCCTAAAGCCGCAGAGATATCCCGTCCCGAGGTCAGTGGCATCAGCCGGATATTGTTATCTGAACTCCGGATGAGATCAAAAATACCGCCTGAACGCGCACAAACATAACGCCAGAACAATCAGAGCATGATGCTGAACCATCTCATGGTTCGACAGCATCATGCTCTAGAGCCGGATGACATTCTGTGGAATCGCTTTGCGATCCCACAGAATATCTGAATCCGCCTCTAAAACATATCTAGAGGGCGATTCAGACATTAAGGCGATCCATTTTATGGATCGACTTAATGTCATCGCACTCTAGTATTGGCTATTCACTCGCTTGCGTAATAAATTTTGTGACCACATAGGGTTCCAAGCCCTCTGCGCCCCCCTCGGAGCCATAGCCGCTATCTTTCACGCCACCGAACGGAGTCTCGGGGAAGGCCAGACCGTGATGGTTGATGCCCAGCATCCCTGTTTCAATCTCCGCACCAAGCGCCGTGGCTGTCATGGTCGAACGGGTATAGGCGTAAGCCGCGAGGCCATAGGGTAGCCGGTTCGCCTCGGCGATCGCTTCATCAAATGTGCCAAATGGCATAAACAAGGCAAGCGGTCCGAATGGCTCTTCATGCAATACTCGAGCGTCTTGGGGGATCTCTGTTAGCACGGTGGGCTCAAAGAAATAGCCCTTATTACCTGCACGTTTGCCGCCTGTTGCGATATTTGCGCCCTTCTGCACCGCATCGGCGATGAAACCCTCCATCGCCGCAACGCGTCGGTCATTGGCGAGCGGCCCCATGGTGGTACCGGGCTCCAGCCCGTTACCAAGCTTGATCGCCTTGGCTTGTGCTACGAACCGCTCAAGGAATGGCTGAAAAACATCCTGCTGAACCAAAAACCGTGTCGGCGCGACACAAACCTGACCCGCATTACGAAATTTATTGGCTGCCAAAATTTTGGCAGCATTATCCAAATCGGCATCATTGAACACGATCGCCGGCGCGTGGCCGCCGAGCTCCATGGTCGCGCGCTTCATGTGCGCGCCGGCCATGGCAGCCAAATGCTTACCCACCACGGTGGAACCCGTGAAAGATATCTTTCGAACGGTCGGATGCGGTATCAAATATTCGGAGATTTCACTCGGAACGCCAAAGACCAGTTGAACGACACCGGCAGGAACACCTGCGTCGGCATATGCTTTCACCAACGCAGCACAGCTGGCAGGTGTCTCCTCGGGCCCCTTCAAAATGAATGAACAGCCGGCTGTCAACGCAGCGGAAACTTTTCGAACAGCCTGGCTCATCGGGAAATTCCAGGGTGTGAAGCCCGCAACCACCCCGACAGGCTCGCGCACTGAGAGCTGATATACGCCCGGCCCCCGCGCCGGGATCACTCGCCCATAGGCCCGCCGGCCCTCTTCGGCGAACCAGTCGATCACGTCGGCTGACCCCATAATTTCGGTCTTGGCTTCCGCCAAAGGCTTACCTTGCTCGATGGTCATCAGCCGCGCGATGTCATCGCTACGGGTCCGGATCAGGTCGGCGGCCTTGCGCATAATCTTGCTGCGATCATAGGCAGGCATCTTCCGCCACACCGCAAATCCGGCAGCCGCGGCTCCAAGCGCTTCATCCAGGTCGGCCGGACCTGCGTGGGGCAGTGTGCCGATGACCTCTTCGGTTGCTGGGTTGATGACATTCAAAGTCTGACCACTGCGCGCAGCACGCCACGTGCCGCCAATATGCAGCAAAACATCCTGGTACATATTAACCCCCGATTAATTTGAAATGATCACCTTGCGCATGATCTCAACCATCTGCGTGATTTCATCGGGCGTTGCCGCGAAAGGTGGCGCTAACACGATGGAATCACCGGCCGCGCGGAGCACCAATCCCGCCTCAAAAGCCTTGCATAATATCTTAAACCCTCGCTCACCTGGTTTGCCTTGCGGTTCAAGGTCCACTGCGCCTAGCAGGCCATATCCCCTGGTATCAGTCACATAGGGCAGATCACGAAATGCGCCGATCTGTTCCAGGAAGGCCGGCGCGAGTTGCCGCACACGGGCGAACGTGTCCTCTTCCCGGTAAATTTTCAGCGTAGCCAACGCCGCCGCGCAGGCAACTGGATGCGCCGAGTAGGTATAGCCATGAAAGAACTCGACCGTGTTTGGCGGCGACGCATCAAGTATGGTCTGCTGAATATCCTCACGCACGGCAATCGCCGCCATTGGAATGCTGCCATTACTGATCGCCTTCGCCATCGTCATAATATCCGGTGTCACGCCGAATGTCTCAGCGGCAAACGCCGTTCCGGTGCGCCCAAATCCGGTGATAACCTCGTCGAAAATCAACAAGATTCCGTGTTTGGTGCAAATATCGCGCAGCCGTTGCAAATAGCCCTTCGGCGGCACCAGAATCCCGGTTGAACCAGCGATCGGTTCCACAATGCAAGCCGCGATCGTATCGGCCCCATGCAGATCGACAAAGCGCTGCAAATCATCGGCTAGGTTGGCCCCGTGTGTGCCCTCACCCATCTCAAACTGATTTTCCAGTATTTTTGTATGACGCATATGCATCACGCCCGGAAGGCCAAGACCAAATGCCTTGCGGTTGTTCACCATACCGCCCACCGACCAACCGCCAAAATTGACGCCGTGGTAGCCGCGTTCCCTGCCAACAAAGCGTTGGCGGGCCCCCTCCCCTCGAACCCGATGGTATTGCAGGGCCACTTTAAGTGAACTCTCGACCGCTTCGGAGCCAGACCCGGAAAAGAGAATACGGTTCAACCCCGGCGGGGTAAGTTGGGCCACCTCTGTGGCTAGCCGAAACGCTGCCGGCACGCCGTACTGGAATGGTGGCGCGTAGTCGAGCTCCTCCATCTGCTTGGATACGGCTTCACGAATCTCCCGCCGCCCATGGCCGAGGGGAATACAATACAAGCCTGACGATCCGTCCAGGAGTTTCTCGCCACGAGTATTATAAAAATAAATGCCCTCAGCCCGTGCGATAATCCTTGGCTGCTCGAGAAATTGCCGATTGGCCGTGAAAGGCATCCATTGGTGGATAAGGGGATCGTTGCTGGCACGGGCTGTCGCACTCATCTGCTGGCTCCTTAAGAACGTTGATAGCTTACTATTTTAAACAATGATGGCCAGAGAAATCTTCACATTGGCCATGACAGCCATGCATAGCCGGGATATTTCTAATATTGATTATTATTTTGAACAGTTATGCCAATCGGCTGTCTTATATAGGGTAAACATCAAGGGACTTTATGGATTGTATGCGCTTGTTCGGATCAAGCGTGCTGGACCCAAATCCAAGCAGGTCATGTCGCCTTTTGTAACGGCCTGAATGTCCGCCAACCTCCGCTTTGGTCGATTTCAACACATACAGCTTTGCTACCCGACGCCAGTTGAGTTATTGGCGTCGTAGCGAGGTATTCGGCATCAGGCAGCGTTGGTCGAGCGAGGCCCTATTGCAGTAGCACCGAGCCCAAACCGCCTCATATACGGTGCGGTTGCTGGCACAATCTTGCGGTCCATAAGATCAACAGCAGCGGCGGCTTCAGCAACAGCAACCCAGTTTACGATCTGCTCCAAAACCGAGCGATCAACACGGGATTTGAGCGTCGCCAACGCCGTCTCATGAATGGCTTTGACCTGCTCGACACTGATATTAGGATGACCGGCATCCATCCTTGCAGGGGGCCGTTCGTGAGGAACGAACTCAAAACCGAACGCCGCCGCGAGGGTTTCTGGTGCGTCGTCACCGTCAAACAGCGCATCAGCATGAGGCAACGCATAAGCCACGCTCAAAATCCACAAAGTAAACAGAGCTTTATAGAGAACGACATGATCAGTAAGAGCAACAGCCTGTTTCCAGTGGCGCAACCGCCATTGCGCGGTACCAGGACGAAAACTTCGTATGGGCAATCCCAGCGCGCGGATAAAGTTAGCAACATCTATGTTTGCCGCATTGCGCTCCAAAACGACCATTGGGGCGGCAAAAAAATACGGATTTCCATCTTCCTGTAGACATCGCCAAGCCGACCGGAATTTAGCCCAAGGCTGGCGGACCAAAAGCGGATTCTTAACATCCGGAAAGTGTCTGACGAACCAGGCCAGGCGCCCCTGAGTACGGGTGAATTTAAGAACAGGCTGGCGATTTGTAGCATACGCCGCCTCGCATAATCCTGATATGTAGCGATATAGTCTATCACTCGTCTCAGAACCGTTCATAAAATATTGATCGAAGCAAAACGCTGCATTGGCATTCCGGACGCCTATGCGGCGGCGATTTGCACCCCCATGGTTTAGTAATTGCTGGTACTCTGAAAAATATGGTTTGCTGAGAGCCGGATGCCGTGACTGCCAGTTATTCTCATGCAGACGGTTAATTTCCGACGGTGTTATGCGCGGGAGGACTTCATGTAATGGCTCATAAAACCCCATATAACCTGGCTGCGCTCGAAGCTTTTCCCAGATCCATGTGCCGGCGCTGCGCCAACTCGCGTGAAGAAATAATCCAGACATTAATTAATGTGTAGATGACCAAGCAGGCGAACCACACTTAAAATCCGGCAATGTTACAATTGTATGATTTTGCGGCGTTAAGCAACACATCGTTACATAAGCAGGCCCCTTTTGAAAATCCCGACGGGGCTACAGCAATCTCTGTTAAGTTCAAGCGGGCAGGAGATTAGCCTCGGATCCGGCTGAATCGGAGATTCAGCCCGATCCGATAAAGTTGCTCGCCAGAATATGACTTAGAGTGTTTTCCGATTGATCGGAAAACACTCTAATATCCTATGCGCGCAAAAAGCCTAACCCTGGCGCTCCAGCATCAATTGTTTGACCTTTCCAATAGCCTTGGCAGGATTCAGGCCCTTCGGACATGTCTGCGTGCAGTTCATGATCGTGTGGCAGCGATAAAGCTTAAACGGATCTTCCAGAGCATCAAGACGCTGACCGGTATGCTCATCACGGGAATCGGCAATCCAACGATAGGCCGCCATCAGAACAGCAGGACCAAGATAGCGATCACCATTCCACCAATAGCTGGGGCACGACGTGGTACAGCAGAAACACAAAATGCATTCCCACAAACCATCGATTTCAGCTCGCTCTTCTTTACTTTGCTTACGTTCGCCGTCTGGCGGTGGGGGGGTCTCTGACTGCAGCCACGGCTCGACCGAGCGATATTGCGCGTAGGCCTGGGTAAGATCTGGCACCAAGTCTTTCACGACCGGCATGTGAGGCAGCGGGTTAATTGCGACGGCGCCCTTAACGTCGTTAATAGGCTTCAAGCAAGCCAGCGTATTCGTGCCATCAATGTTCATCGCGCACGAGCCGCAAATACCTTCACGGCAGGAACGGCGGAATGTAAGCGAACTATCGATTTCGTTCTTTATTTTGATAATGGCGTCAAGAACCATCGGTCCACAGGCGTCTAGGTCAATCTCGAACGTATCCATGACAGGATTTTTGCCGTCATCTGGATTCCACCGATAGATTTTAAATTCCTTCACACGCTTGGCAGTAACTGGCGCGCGATGCGTTGCCCCCTTACCGACCTTGGAATTTTTAGGAAGCGTAAATTCTACCATGGGCTACGATCCTTAATATACGCGCTTCTTGGGCGGAAATACCGAGACTTCATTGGTCAGGGTCTGCATCTTAACCGGCCGGTATTCCAGCTTCACGCCACCCTTCTCGTCGCAGTAGGCAACGCTGTGTTTCATCCATTCTGCGTCATCACGGTCAGGAAAATCATCATGCGCTTGCGCGCCCCGGCTCTCCTTGCGGGCCTCAGCGCTCACCATCGTGGTCATGGCATTGCCCATGAGGTTATCGAGCTCTAGCGCCTCGACAAGGTCGGAGTTCCAAATCAGGCTCCGATCGGCAATGGAAATGTCATCCAGACCGGTCCAAAGCTTCTGCATCTTTGCAACGCCTTCTGTTAGGCTTTTTGAGTTGCGAAATACCGCAGCGTGGCCTTGCATTGTGCGCTGCAACTGATCGCGCAATTCAGCGACCTTGGTAGCACCCTTTGCATTGCGGGTTCTATCAAACCGGGCCAAACTGGCTTCCCCTGCATTGCTCGGCAGCGGCGCCTGGCTGGCACCAGGCTTGACGATTTCGGCCGCACGATGGGCAGCCGCCCGACCGAACACGACGAGATCAAGCAATGAATTGGTCCCCAGACGATTCGCCCCATGCACTGACACACAAGCCGCCTCACCCACGGCCATCAAGCCTGGAACGACCGCATCCGGATTGCTCGGCGTGGGGCGCAAAACCTCGGTACGGTAATTGGTTGGAACGCCACCCATATTATAATGGACGGTCGGCAAGACCGGAATTGCTTCCTTGGTAACATCTACGCCGGCAAATACGCGCGCCGTTTCCGAGATACCCGGTAGGCGCTCATGCAAAATATCAGCGCCCAAATGCTCGAGATGCAGCAAAATATGGTCTTTATTGGGCCCAACACCGCGGCCTTCGTTGATTTCGATGGTCATCGAACGGGACACCACATCACGCGACGCCAAATCTTTTGCCGTCGGCGCGTAGCGCTCCATAAAACGCTCACCTTCCGCGTTGGTGAGATAACCGCCCTCGCCGCGCGCACCTTCTGTAATCAAGCAGCCGGCAGGAAAAATACCCGTGGGGTGGAATTGCACAAACTCCATATCTTGCACCGGGAGACCAGCGCGGAGCACCATGCCACCGCCATCCCCGGTACATGTATGGGCGGATGTGCAGGAGAGATAGGCACGGCCATAGCCACCCGTCGCCAACACCACCTGTTGAGCACGGAACCGGTGCATGGTGCCGTCTTCCAGACACCAAGCCATCACACCTCGACAGGCGCCCTCGTCATCCATGATCAAATCAAGCGCAAAATACTCGACGAAAAACTCCACCTCGTGCTTGAGGCTCTGCTGGTACAAGGTGTGGAGGATCGCGTGACCGGTCCGATCGGCCGCAGCGCAGGCGCGCATCGCAGGCTCTTTGCCATACTCTTTCATATGTCCGCCGAACGGCCGCTGATAGATTTTTCCGTCTTCCGTGCGAGAGAACGGCACTCCGAAATGTTCCAGCTCGTAAATCGCGGGAACCGCCTCACGGCACATATATTCGATGGCATCCTGGTCGCCGAGCCAATCGGACCCTTTGACCGTGTCATACATGTGCCAGCGCCAATCATCGTCACCCATATTGCCGAGGGCAGCGCCGATGCCTCCTTGTGCCGCTACCGTATGGCTACGCGTCGGGAAGACCTTGGTGATGCATGCCGTTTTCAGGCCAGCAGCCCCCATCCCGAGGGTCGCGCGCAGGCCAGACCCGCCGGCGCCAACCACAACGACGTCATAGGTATGATCAATAATGCTGTATCCACCGATTCTTGGCTTTGACATCGCGTTCATCTGGTAAAATCCGATTTTAAAGGGCTAGTTTCAGGACTGAGACGATACAGGCAAGAGCGCAGACAACGATCGCGGCTTTGGCCAGGAGTATTGAGCCCATGCGTTTCGCCTCGCTATGCACATAATCCTCAATCACGACCTGCAAACCCAGCGCGAGGTGATAAAATAGCGCCACGATCAAGCAGAGGTAGATCACTGTATTCCATGGCGCGGCTAGAAAGGCGGCGACTCCGGCGCGTGTATCGCCAGCCAGCAGCATCACCGAGACAACGAAATAGAGTGACAATGGCAAAAGAGCGACAGCCGTGAGACGTTGGGCCCACCAATGATGCAAACCTGCCTTTGCGGAGCCCAAACCACGGGCACGTCCCAACTCACTGCGCATAATATGGATCGAGGGAGTGGAGTCTTTATCAATATTGTTCATGTGCATCACCACACCAAAAAGCCAACGACCCAAAAGCCAGCCGTAAATACTAAGCTTGCCGCAACAACCGTCCAACCCGAGCGGTGCATCACCGGCAACTCGAAACCTCGTCCAGCATCCCAGGCGAGGTGCCTAATCCCATTACAAAAATGGTAAAACAGCGCGAAGGTGAAGCCGATTAGGACAATGATCCCGACCCATGAGGCCAAAATTGCCTGGACAATCGAAAACGGGCCGTCACCGGCGGCCGCGCAGACCAGCCAGAGGGTCAGCAGAACAGTGCCGAGCCCGAGCGCGCAGCCAGTGATGCGATGCATGATCGAGGTCATGGACGACATTTGCGGCTTGTATGCGCTGCCCAACATGAACGGGGAAAGCGGCCGGCGGACCAATTTTCCCTCCGTATTGCGCCCCACCATCAGGGCTTCACGAACATCCTTCATGGGAAAAACCTTTCGATCAGGTCGTTTCGGCGTTTATGCTGCAGTTGCTTAGTCCGGGGGTTGGGCATGGTCAACGGAGATTGGCCCCCGGGAAACGTTGCCCTGCGTTGCACCCAGGCCAGACGATAATCGGTTTAGCCATTATCGCCTGAATATCAGGCTAATGGATCCAATAGCTTGGCCTTAAACACTGACGTCCATTGCCATTTTCAGGTTTAAACGGTGGTCCACCAGTTTTATAGGCCGCCATCGGAACCGTGTCATACGTCAATGCCCGCGCTTAAAAGACACACAAAACATCCAGAGCGGCAGCTTCAGAGGCGCGTCATGGCGTATGGAAAGACAAACCGACTGGAACACGCTACGTCTTCGGTCCGCGAACCAGCGTCAAATAATAAAGCCCGGATCAGGAGATAAACCTGATGCCGAGCTTAAAACTGAACCAACACAAGAAGAAGTTAATTTAAGACGTTGAAAAATATAATCTTCGATCCACTCGCTAAGCAAGCTGACGAAAACGCTTGGTTGGCGCCGCATAAGGGTCGGAAGGAACGCGATGGGTTTCAGAGAGCTCTGCCAAAAGCTTTTCGACCCCGTGCCGCTCATTCAGAGTTCGCGCCCAGCGAACCGCAATCGGCCAAAGGATGATCGAAAGCTGCATCAGCAAAACCAAAGATGCAGTCACGAGACGTCCCTTAGAAAAGAACGAAACACAGGGAAACAAGCTGCTGAGTTTCAACGACATCATGTCAAAAATCCCACTTTCTGATGAAGTTATGATGTGGCGACGTTCACTAAACGTCAAGGAACATGATTGTGAGGAACAATTGAAATTCCCACACGATGAGACGATTTCTCAATTAAAAAACTCTGATTTTCTTCTGAGTTATTTCGTCATTCAAACGGCGCAGGGCAGCGCTTGCGGAAAATTTGCGAAGATTGCACGCCAAGTCCCTGATTTTAATTTTTTTCTGAAATCGACATCTTAAACTGAACTTAATGAATAACCCCCGGATATGCGTCCTATTTCTGAGATTGGCCAGGAATTCATTTCGCTAATAATCCAAGATACTCACAGAAATGTGTTGTTTTCCGATGGTTATCGGAACCAATCGATAGCCGAAACACGTTTGCGAGCCTCGCCGTATTAACGACCGGGCTTAATATCCAGAATTTAGATAAGCCCGAATCAGGCTTCCCCGAGTCACGCCAACGCAATTTTCGGCTCACAGGCAAGCAAGCATGAAATGCATAATTTCAAATGCTTAACCTCAAACCAGTAACAGCCGGTCAGAGACCCGTGTCGGATCCGGCTATGTCTTGCGCGGCACGCTGTTCGAGCTTGAGGAGGCGCCCCTCAAGCTCCTCAACATCGGATTTTGCACGGCGGGCGAGTTCCGCAACGGCCTCAAACTCCTCACGTTTGACCAGGTCGAGGCGCCGAATGGCCTCTTCGACCCGGGCTCGCACCAATGCGCCAAGCTCCTCTCGCAAACCGGCAAGCGCCGACATGGCCCCCCCGGCAACGCCGGCTAAATCATCAAAAAATTTTGGGCGATCGTTCATGGGATGGGCCTTCTCTGAAGTCGATACGCCTCATATAAGCGCCCGCATGATATTGGTCACGGGTGGCGCTGGTTTCATTGGTTCAAATCTACAGGCTGATCTATATGCGTCTGGCCACAAGACAATCATTGTTGATTGGCTTGGAAGTGAGGGTAAATGGAACAACCTCAGGTTGCATCCGCCGAGCCAACTGATCACCCCAGAGGGACTAGACCACTTCCTGAGCCAAGCCCCTCCCCTCTCCGCGGTCGTTCATCTTGGCGCAATCTCCGAGACTACAGCTCGAGATGGGGACTTGGTCTGGCAGACCAATGTCACACTCAGCCAGAAACTATGGCATTGGACCGCGGCCAATCGTGTAAGGTTTATCTACGCTTCCTCAGCCGCCACTTATGGCGACGGTTCCGCTGGCTTTCACGACGACTGGACCCGAGCCGCGTTGGCCCGCCTCAAGCCACTTAACCTATATGGCTGGAGCAAGCATTGCTTCGACCTTTGGGTCGCCCTTCAGATCGAGTCTGGCGCCCCAGCCCCACCCGCCTGGGCGGGCCTCAAATTTTTCAACGTATATGGGCCAAACGAGTATCATAAGGGAAAGATGATCTCGGTCGTTAAAGTTAAACATGACGAACTGGCCGCGGGCGGACCGGTTCTCCTGTTTAAGTCAGACCAGCCCGACCTTGCCGACGGGCAACAGCGGCGCGATTTTATTTATATTGACGACGTTGTTGCATCACTTCGGTTTCTGTTAAAGGTACCGTCGATATCAGGTATCTTTAACATAGGTACAGGACAGTCACGCAGTTATGCCGATTTGGCGCACGCTGTCTGCCAGGCAAATTGCGTGCCCACCCGGATTAAGTTCATCGATATGCCGGCAAGCCTCAAGGGCCAATACCAGTCATTCACCGAGGCGCCGATCACGCGGTTACGGCAGGCAGGCTTCAATCATAGCTTCTTGTCTCTCGAGGCGGGGATAGATCGATATATCGGTGGCTTTCTTAAAAAGCAGGACCCGTACCGATGACACCAATCTTTTTGCCGCAATTCCATCGCGCCATTCATATCGGGCCGCTGGTGATCCATTTCTATGCTCTCGCCTATATCGCCGCCCTGCTTTTGGGCTGGCGCCTTGTCCGATTCACCGCGGGCCTAGCGCCCGTCGCCGCAACAGGTGACGAGGTCGATGACTTCCTAACATGGGCAACGCTGGGGATTATTTTAGGCGGACGGACCGGCTATGTGTTGTTCTATCAGCCCGGCTATTTCTTTAGCCACCCTCTTCAAATCCCGGCAGTGTGGGATGGGGGTATGAGCTTTCACGGTGGATTTCTGGGCGTGACAATCGCCATTATCTGGTTCTGCTTAAAGCACGGATTATCGCCGCTACGTTTTGCGGATCGCATCGCGGTTGCGGTCCCAATTGGTCTATTCCTTGGCCGATGTGCGAATTTTATCAATGGGGAGCTTTGGGGCAGGCCTGCGCCTAGCTGGTTCCCTTTCGCTATGGTCTATCCAGATGCCGGACCGTTGCCACGTTACCCCTCTGAACTGATTGAGGCTTCTCTCGAGGGGATCGTGTTGTTTGGAGTTCTCCTCATAGCCTTACGCTCACAAAGGCTCCGTAACCGATCCGGGACAATTACCGGTATATTTGTCGCCGGCTATGCCATTGCCCGCATCGTTGGTGAGTGCTTCCGCGAGCCGGACCCCTTCCTTGGTTTCCTGCCATTTGGCACCACAATGGGCCAGGTATTGTCTCTGCCTATGCTTGCATTCGGCATAGGGCTTATATGCTTAGCCCGTCCAAGCAAGGCGGGCTGAAGCTTGCCTGCAGAGCGGTTTGACCATTTTATGGCGCGTGCAAATGCCCTCTATTACGAAAACTGCGACCCCTTCACCGACTTTATAACAGCGCCTGAGCTAACACAGGTATTTGGTGAGATCATCGGCGCTTGGGCAAAAATAATATGGCGCATGATGGGTAGTCCTGCAGGCCCGATCCTAGCCGAGGCCGGCCCTGGCCGCGGAAGCTTGATGTCAGATGCGCTGAGAGCCTTCCCAGAGGCTGAACCGCATTTTATCGAAACCTCCGGAAGATTGCGCGCTGCGCAGGCGAAGCGCGTACCAAACGCAACCTGGCATGAGGATTTAGAGACGTTACCGGCCCGACCACTCATTATGATTGCCAACGAGTTTCTGGACGCGTTGCCTGTGCGACAATTTGTTCGCCGAGACTCCGGCTGGGTCGAGCGCTATGTCGAAAATGAAAGCTATGTCGAACTGCCGGCCGCCCCTGAATTGCGGGAAGCGCCCACTGGTAGCGTGCGAGAGATAAACGAAGCTGCTTTGTCATTCTGTAAGAGGCTGGCAGCGCGCGGTGGGCTTGGACTATTCATCGACTATGGTCCGATGCGGAGTCAGGCCGGGGAGAGCGTCCAGGCCATCAAGGCTGGACAATATGCCAGCCCGCTTACCGCTCCTGGCACCGCCGACATCACGGCACATGTCGACTTCGAAGCGATCGCGGCGGTCACCCATAGCCAAGGTCCGATCAAGCAACAACAATTTCTGACGCGGCTAGGACTATTCGAACGAACGAACCTCTTAGCTCAAAATGTTCCCGATCGCGCACATGGACTGCGGATGGCCGCGGAGAGGCTCGCCGCGCCGGAGGCCATGGGCAGCCTTTTCAAGGTTTTATTTATTTGCCCCGAAGGATTCCCAATCGCACCAGGATTCGAATGACCCCATTTCTCACCGCGAGCCTCAATGTACCGCATGGCTTCTTCACACGCGAAGGTGGCGTCTCTACGGGCAGCTTTGCCAGCCTCAATTGCAGCTTCTCAGGCGGTGACGACCCTAATCTGGTTCATGAGAACCGGGCACGCGCGGCGGCGGCGATCGGCCTTCGCGCCGAATATTTGCTGGGCTTGAAACAAGTCCATGGGCTTGATGTGATAACCGTAACCGAACCCTGGGGCACAGGCCAAGGTCCCTCGGCAGACGCTATGGTAACGGCAGAGCCAGAGTTGGCGCTGGGCGTGATTACCGCCGATTGCGCGCCAGTTCTGTTCGCCGACAGCGCCGGCAAGGTGATCGGCGCTGCCCACGCAGGATGGCGGGGGGCATTGGCGGGTGTCTTAGAAGCAACAATCCGGGCCATGCAAGCACTTGGCGCGGGCCATATCACGGCCGTTATTGGTCCCTGTATCCACCAGCCAAGCTATGAGGTCGCCGCGGATCTGCGCGGAGCGATTTTGGCCCGAAATCCAGCCGATAGCCGGTTTTTCAGCCTGGGGAGGCCTGGTCATTGGCAATTCGACCTACCCGGCTATTGCGCGGCGCGCCTTGCGCAGATCGACATACAGGCCCAGGTGATGCCGGATGATACTTGCGCGGATCCGGCCAGATTTTTCTCCCACCGCCGCCGGATACTTCTTCGTGAAGCGGCCATCGGCCATCAGATTTCAGTGATCAAGCTTTGAAACATTGGAGTCTCCTTTTGGTGCTGGCCCTCACCTCATGTGGTACGTTGCCCGAGCCATTCTACGGCAACCCAGGCCCCGAAGCCGCCCGGCTGGCGGTCCCGCCCGCTCCGGTGCTGATGGTCCCACCGCCGGCTTCAGCTAAACTGAGCGGTCCCGCCGCAACCATTTTCGCGCAAAATCTGGCCGACCAATTGGCCAATCTGGACGTTCCGAGCGTTGCAGGGCCGGCGACAAAATCGGTCTGGTATCTGGAAACATCCGCCAGTGTCTCGGGCAATGAAATTCTGCCCGTTTACCAAATCATCGGCCCAAACGGGCGAACCTACGGAAAGGTGGCCGGCAAAGCCGAGTCGGCGGCCGACTGGCTCCGCGGGGACACCGGCACGCTCAGTAACGCCGCCCAAAACGATGCCCCAGCCCTCGAAGCCGCGCTGACAACGATCAACGCGCAAATCCAAGAGAGCAACCCAAACTCGTTGGAAAATCGCATCCCAAGACTCTATCTCGGCAGCGTGACAGGTGCCCCCGGAGATGGCGATAACGCACTCGCTTTGAACATGTCCCGGGACTTGCAGGGGACCACAACGCATATCGTCAACACCCCATCTGAGGCCGACTTTGTCGTGACTGGTTCGGTCAAAACAAAGCCGGATGGCAGCGGGGAGTGGCTGGTTGAGCTGGATTGGAATGTCTTTGACTCAAATCATCGCAAGATCGGCCAAGTGACCCAGCTTCACGATCTGGCCCCATCGGATATCACGCCCTACTGGGGAGACGTCGCTGCCGCAGCAGCAGCCGAAGCGGCCAGTGGCGTGCAAGAGGTCGTCGATAAAGCCATGCTGCACCATGCCCCAGCCACGCCGCCACAACCAACAAGTTGAAAGCGCGATGACCGCGCCGATCTCAATGCGACGGATTTTGGCAAGCGCGCGGGCAGGCTGAAAGCGCCACTATTCCCGCGCTAGCAAACGGTCATTAATGAATCCAGCCAATGAATTGGCCTTATAATTGGTTCTCAAGTCCACCTCGGAATAATCCTCCCTGACCCAATCCAGAAAACTCTTGCCGCGCATCTCACCATCACGCCAGAACGTGTGAAAGAATGCGTCAAGTATGCCCGTCTTGGATTGTTTTATATGTCCAAACCGCCAGGAAAGCTGCTCCAAAGCATCGGCCGCGGTGCCACCCTCGATCAAAACAAATAAGCCGGCGGCCAAGCCGGCACGATCAGCGCCGGATTTGCAATGGATGAGTGCGGGGCTGCGCATTGTCGCAAAAATTTCGGCGAGCTTTAGAATCCGGTCTTTGTGTGGCGCCCCACGCGACTCGAGCGCCATATCATAGAAATCGAGCCCAAGGCGTGCCGCCATTTCCCGCGACAAGGCATCCGAGCCATTTTTTGCCTGCCCACGTAAATTAATCAGGGTCTTTAGCCCAGCCTTGCGCGTAAACGCGGCGAGATTGCCGGGGGTCGGATGGTTTGAGCGATAAAGCTTACCTGGTTTAACCGCCGCGAAATTGGTCCAAAGGACGCGCAGAATGGCGTGATCTACGAACAAGGCGTCCAACCATGCATTCCGCCGGCCAGATGGTGTCGAAAGATCGCCCTTATAAATCGTATCCATAAATCTTCTTACCGCAATTTGTGGGGCCAGAAAAATATGGCTAAGCCCGGCGCATGACGCAGGATTTAGCAACCTTCCCCTTAATCCGCCGGCTTTGGCGGGAACATGTCAAAGTTTATCGCGGGCGCATTATTATGATCGTCGTGATGACCCTCATCATGTCAGGGACCACCGCATTATACCCCGCCCTGATCGACTGGGCCTTCACCATGTTCGCCCGCAAGGACCCCAGGATTCTTTACCAAGTGCCGATTTTGGTCCTGATCGTCACGGCGATCAAGGGCATATCGATGTATTTCCAATCGGTTCTGACCCAAGACATGGTGCTACTGGTGATCCGGCGGTTGCAGATCGCCATGTTCGGACATTTGTCGAACGCAGCACTCGCCAGGGTCGAACGTGAAGCACCCGCCGCACTTGCCGCCCGATTTACCACAGACGCGACGGTCATCCGCGAGGCAATGACCCGCGCTGTCAACGCCGTTGCGGACGTTGCGACGGTATTCGGGCTGGTGGTCACGATGGTGACAATCGATTGGAAGCTCAGCCTGATCGCAGCGTTTCTGTACCCGCTGGCGGGGATTCCCGTGCAAAAAATAGGAAAAAGAATGCGGCGCGCCTCCGGCGGCATGCAGGAGCAGATGGGGCAGGCAGCGTCGATGTTGAATGAGAGCTTCGCCCAGGCACGCACCGTGCGCGCCTATGGCTTGGAGGAGCATGAGCAGAGCCGTGCCAATAAAACCTTTGACCAGCTCTATGGCGCTCTTATTCGTATGACACGCGTTCGTGCACGGCTTGATCCAATGCTCGAAGTTCTAGGTGGCGTCGCGGTCGCGATGGTCATAGGTTTTGAAGGCTGGCGGAATGCGACCGGCGGTGGCGGGGTTGGGAATTTCATGGGGTTCATCTCCGCACTGCTGATCGCCTCCCGTCCGCTGCGGGCGCTCGGAACCATGAACGCGGCGATACAGGAAGGACTAGCCGGTCTCTCCCGGGTATTCGACGTGATCGACGAACCGGCTGCGATCGCCGACAGGCCGGGAGCCAGCGCACTGCCGGCCGGTCCCGGCGAACTTGTCTTCGACCATGTTGCCTTCAACTACCCCGATGGCCGGCCGGGATTGACCGATCTCAGCTTTGTCGCGGCGCCCGGCAAGATGCTCGCCCTGGTCGGCAGCTCAGGAGCCGGCAAGTCAACCGCATTGGCCCTGGTCCCCCGTCTCTATACCCCCGCCTCCGGACGCATCTTGATTGATGGCACCAATATCAACGATTTGACGCTCTCCAGCCTTCGCGCGGCGATCGCGTATGTCGGCCAGGATTCGCTATTATTTGATGAAAGCATCGCGGCAAACATTCGACTGGGCCGGCAGGACGCAAGCGAATCCGAGTTAGACGCCGCTGCGCAAGCGGCTGCCTGCGGTTTTGCAACCACAATGCCACGCGGGTTTGAAACAAGTGTCGGCGTTAACGGGCAGCGGCTATCCGGCGGGCAGCGCCAACGGGTCGCCCTTGCACGTGCTATTTTGCGCGACCCCCGTATTCTACTGCTGGACGAGGCAACCTCTGCCTTAGATACCGAGAGCGAGGCCGCGGTGCAGGCCGCGCTCGCCCGCCTGCGCCAGGGCCGCACCACCATTGTTGTCGCACATCGCCTATCCACGGTGCGTGACGCTGACCTGATCGTGGTGATGGCCGACGGACGCGCCATCGAACAAGGCACGCATAATGAATTGATGGCAGCTGATGGGGCTTTCGCGCGGCTGGTGCGCGCGCAGGGGTTAAACTAACCCAACCATATCTCGGAATGAATCGCGCGCTTGCCAATGTCGCGGCGACAGAACCCGTCTTCCCAATCAATCACATCAACCGCCGCATAGGCGCGGCTCACCGCCTGTTGGAAATTATCGCCTTTGGCGGTCACGGCCAGTACGCGGCCTCCGTTGGCGAGCACTGAGCCTTGCTCAGCCATCGTGCCGGCATGGAAGATGTAAACATCTGGCATCTCGGCCGCTTCCTCGAGTCCGAATATCTCGCTGCCCGTTGCATAGGGGCCCGGATAGCCCTTGGCGCACAACATCACCGTCGCCGCGCGCCCGCTCTGCCAACGCAAAGCGACCTCCTCAAGCCGGCCGGTCGCTGCGGCATGCAACAACGGGAGCAGATCGCAATCGAGCATAGGCAGAATGGTTTCACACTCGGGATCACCAAAGCGGACATTGAATTCAATCAGCTTCGGGCCCTCAGAGGTGACCATAAGACCGGCGAACAGAAACCCCCGGAACGGGACACCGCGATTGGCCATTTCGGCGAGCGCTGGCCGAATAATCCTGGCCATACTGGTTTCAATGATGTCTGCCGTCGCCCAAGGCGGCGCGAATATGGCGCCCATACCTCCTGTATTTGGCCCCGCGTCGCCGTCCCCAACCCGCTTATGATCCGCCGCCACCCCGAAAAAAACAGCTTTAACCCCGTCACATAAGGCAAAAAGCGATATTTCCTCGCCAATCATGCACTCTTCGATCACAATCTCGGCCCCCGCGGCCCCAAGGGCTTGATCTTCCATCATTGCTGAAATCGCGGCATGCGCCTCGTCCAAACTGGCTGCAACCACAACGCCCTTACCTGCGGCGAGTCCGTCCGCTTTCACGACAATCGGGGCGCCGGTCTGTTCCACATAATCATGGGCTGCAGCAGGATCATCAAACGCGGCCCATTCCGCCGTCGGAATCGCCGCGGCATCGGCCAGTTCCTTGGTAAAAGTCTTGCTCCCTTCCAGCTGTGCCGCGGCGGCCGTAGGCCCACAGCAGGGGATGTTTGCCGCCGCAAGCGCATCGGCGATACCCACGACGAGCGGCGCTTCGGGGCCAGGGATGACCAGATCAATGCGTTGCGCCAAGGCAAAATCGACCAGGCCAGCGATGTCTGTTGCGCGGATCGGGATATTGGTTGCCAGCGCCGCCGTGCCTGGATTACCCGGAGCTACGTAAAGCGAGGTCAGGGCCGGACTTTTGGCAATAGCCACCGCCAGCGCGTGCTCGCGCCCCCCCGACCCCACAATCAATACCCGCATATCGCCCCCTCTGTCGCACAGCCGCGCTCTATCATAGTCTATTGGCATGAGCGACATGGTGCCGAATACACCCGAATTTACGGTCTCCGACCTTGCTGGAGCCGTGAAGAAAACCCTAGAGGGCGCTTTTGGCCGCGTGCGGGTTCGTGGCGAGATCACTGAATTCAAGGCTTATGGCTCGGGACACCAGTATTTCGCATTAAAGGACGAGGGGGCCAAAATCCGCGCCATAATTTGGAAGGGCGCAGCCCCCCGGGTTGGTCTCAAACCAGAAAATGGGCTCGAAGTGATCGCGACAGGACGTGTCACCTCATATCCAGAGCGCTCCGAATATCAGTTGATCGTTGAACGGCTGGAATATGCCGGCGCCGGTGCGCTGCTGGCACGCATCGAGGCACTGAAGGCGAAGCTTACCGCCGAAGGTTTGTTCGAACGGAAACGCGCGCTTCCAACCCTGCCGCGCTGTATCGGCGTCGTGACATCCGCCCAAGGCGCGGTTCTGCAGGACATCAAAACCACCATCGCAAGGCGGTTCCCGCGCCCCATCATCCTCTGGCCTGTGGCCGTCCAAGGCGAGTTCGCTGCCGGCCAGATCGCCGCTGCGATTAGAGGATTCTCGGAACTGCACGCAGACGGGTCTATTCCGCGGCCAGACGTTCTGATCGTCGCGCGAGGGGGCGGTAGCCTGGAAGATCTGATGGCCTTCAACGATGAAGCTGTCATCCGCGCGGCCGCAGCCTGCTCGATCCCGCTGATTTCCGCCGTCGGCCACGAGACGGACACCACACTGATTGATTTTGCCTCCGATCGGCGGGCACCGACCCCCACCGCGGCGGCGGAAATGGCTGTGCCGTCACGGCTCGACTTATTGAGCGACCTCGCGCAGCGCACAGCGCGGCTGCAAGGCAGCGTATCGCGATTGTTAACGCAAGGACGGCTGGAGGCGGATCGGGTCGGGAGTAAGCTACCGGATCTTCCTGCGATTCTCGGGGGAGCCCGGCAGAAGCTTGATGATCGCGGTGAACGCTTGGTGCTCGCTTTGCCAAATTTTGCCTCTCTATTACATCGGCGGCTGGAGAACGCCGGCAACCGCCTTCGTCATCCGCGTGAAATCATCACGGTGAGCAGAGGGCAGCTCGCGCTCGTTAATCATCGTCTCGGCGCCACGTTACCGGCTGCCATTGGTAGTGCCCGGGGACGGCTCAGCCAGGCAGCAGCAGAGCTCCGCAGTCCGGTGATAGACATCGGACGCCGGCGGACCGATATCGCCAGTCTAACCAAGCAAATGAGACTGCTATTGCCCGCGGGGCTGCGCGACAGGACGGCGCAGCTTAGGGCGCTTGGGCTCAGGCTCGAGTCGGTGTCTTATGCCGCAGTCCTTGCCAGAGGCTTTGCGCTCGTGACAACTGCCGAGGGCACGCCTGTCTCATCCAAGCTGCAAGCGAAGGCCGGTGCCCGCCTGAATATCAGATTTACTGATGGGGACGTGGAGGTCAGCGTGACAGCCAAACAAGGAATGCTACCATTTTGAGATTACTTTAGAGGCGGATTCAGACATTAAGTCGATCTATTATATCGATCGACTTAATGTGATCCCGATCTAGCCGCCATCCGCTTCAAAACCGGCCGCCAAAATCCCGGCGATGGCCGCTGCCTCGTCATTATCGGAAGTATCTCCTGACATCCCGACCGCACCGATAACCGTCGACTCCGATTTAATCAGCACGCCCCCAGGGACCGGAACCAGCGATCCACCGATCGCCGCGGTGGCCGCGGTAATAAAATAGCCCTGGCTCTCCGCCCGCTTCATAAGCGCGCGTGAGCCCATACCCAGTGCCAACGCACCATTGGCCTTCCCTAGGGCAATCTCCGCGCGCTTCAGGCTCGTACCCTCCTGCGCTGCAAATGCCTTGAGCGCCCCGCGGGCGTCCAACACACCGACCGCCATGGGTTTAAATTTATGCTTCTCGGCGAAAGCAAGGGCGGTATCCAGGATTTTTTGGGCGGCACTCAAGGTCAGCATCAATTCTCCAATTCAGAATCCCAATATAAAAAGTCGCGCCAGCTTTCATGCAGATAGTTTGGCGGGAACCCCCTGCCCCGGTCCTGCAATTCCCAGCTCGTCGGACGGCGGGGCTGCTGACGGGGAATCATGTTGCATTCGCGTGGAAGCTTGCTGCCTTTGCGCAAATTACACGCGCCGCAGGCAGTCACAACATTCTCCCAGCTGGTACGCCCCCCCCGGGCGCGCGGGATCACATGATCAAACGTCAACTCCGGCGCGGAGCGTTTATGATCGCAATACTGGCAAGCAAACCCATCCCGCAGGAACACATTGAACCGCGTAAACGCTGGCATCCGCGCGGACGGGATAAAATCCCGTAACGCGATCACGCTGGGCAAGCGCATCGAGAAGCTGGGAGACCTGACCTCTTGCTCATATTCTGAGAGCACTGACACGCGGTCCAGGAAAACCGCCTTTACGGCATCCTGCCAATTCCAAGTGGATAACGGAAAATAGGAGAGCGGACGGAAATCCGCGTTTAAAACAAGGGCGGGGAAATGAAACCCGCCGTCAGGCATTACTGAACCGGTCCCAGAAAGGGACTATATTCTGGGGGCGAACCGCGAAACCCTGCCAAATATGGTGGTCGAGTCGAGTCATAAGATGTTTATGACAAAAGCCGGCCGTGGTCGCAAGGTATCGGTATAGGTATCGCGGATTTGTCACGATCAGGAAGGACTGCAGCACTGTCAAGGCGCCCAATACCCTCCCCCAATGATGTCGGGCCCACCCGTTCATGCTTATATGCGCCAGGATTATGAAGGTTATCTCCCGCTTCGCCCCTAGCCCGACCGGACATCTTCATCTTGGTCACGCCTTCTCTGCGTGGCAGGCTTGGCGGCATGCGGACATCTTCCATTTACGGTTGGAAGACATCGATACCGGGCGCTGCCGCGCAGAATTCGCTGCTGGTATTCAAGAAGATCTGGCGTGGCTCGGCCTACATTGGCATGGCGACATCCGCGTACAGTCTCGGCACCTTGTCGACTACCAAAACGCGCTCGATCTATTGGCTGGCATGGAACTGCTCTATCCCTGCTTTTGCTCGCGCTCTGAAATCGCCCGCGCATTGTCAGCGCCGCATGGCGAAGAACAAACTTATCCTGGCACATGCCGAACCCTCGATCACAGCTTACGTGCCGATAAAATCGCGTCTGGCATCCCCTTCTCCTTGCGGCTCGACATGAAAGCAGCGATCCGTATGGCGCCTCATTTGCAATTTTTTGAAAAAACCAAAGGATGGATCACCGCCACGCCGTCCGGGTTCGGCGATGTGATCTTGGCCCGCCGCGATGTCCCCGCGAGCTACCATCTCTGCGTCGTGCATGATGACGCCCTGCAGGACGTCACAAATGTCGTCCGCGGCGAAGACCTGTTTGGGGTCACACATATCCATGTGCTTCTTCAGCGGTTGCTGGGGTTCCAGACGCCAAACTATCATCACCACAAATTGCTTACCGATCCGACCGGCCGCCGCCTTGCAAAGAGAGACGGAGCACAAACTCTACGCGTTCTACGCGCCCAGGGTATCGAACCGGCGACCTTGCTTCGGAAATTTGAGAGCGATCTGTCATGATCAAGAGACTACTTTATGGCGCCGTATGGTGTTTCTGTTTTGGGCTCCTGGGAGCATTGCTTGCCCTTTCGGTTGGAGCCTCATTCAACCATGGTAAAATGCCACACCGATTATTGACACTAGTTTCCTTTGGAGCCGAGTTCGGCACGGACTTGTTTTTTCTCGGTTACGCGTTCGCCGTGTTGCCTCGTGCAAAGCCGCCAAGCAGTGCTATGCGGCCCTTTGGCCCGGCCCAAGGTCTCTGGGGTATGGCAGGCTTTCTGATCACCATGACAGCCGGGGCCTTGTTGTTGGCCAACCTGCTGATCTGCCTTAATTTACTGTTGATCATCTGCCATATTGATCAGCATGTGAACCTCTCCGGCCACGCCGCCCTGGCAGGCTCGGCGCTGGCCGGAGAGAGCGTCGCTGGACTTTGGGTCGCCTGGTATCTCCGCCGGTTTGGCGAAGCTTGCCTCTTTGACGGGTCAACCAACGGCATCGGGTGGTGCAAGGCGCCCCGCGATGCTTATGTCGTTTCAGCTTTGATGGCGGCCATCGTTTTGGCGTTTGTCCTGGGGCTCTACCACTTCGTTCCGCCAGATTTCAAAAAATTACAAAGCCTGCCCGTCGAACAACTTTTCACTGGGTCAGCAATCTCTGTTTTGCCAATCCTGATACTTGCCGTATTTGCTGCCCCGGCATTGGAAGAATTTGTCTTCCGGGGGATCGGTTTTGCTGGGCTCTCCGTCCGTCTGGGGCCGCTCTGGGCCGGCACAATCACAACCATTGCCTTCATGGCAGTCCACGCGCCCGAAAAAATTTACTACCCTCTAGGATTTATCGACGTTGGCATGATGGCCGCGGGTTCGGTCATTCTCCGGGTGAGATACAGGTCGATACGCCCATCCATTATGCTGCATATCCTCTATAATGGTGGTGGCATCTTAGCGACCGCCCTTTTCACTTAGCGGGGGGCCTAAGGGTCCAAAAATAGATCGGCAGAGCAACGACCCAGAAGCAAAACACCGCAATAGCCCAAAGCTCTGCCCGCCTGCGATGCCGGTGCCGGGCGTCAAGCCATACAACCAAAGCTGAAAACATAGCCAAGCTCACAGCGTCAGAGGGACTCATGGCGTCGTGCACCGTACGTCATCCGGCGGCTGCGGCAGCGCCCAAAATCTATTGTAGAGCAGCAAAATGGGCTTTGGATTCACACCAAAAGCCCGGCCGATCCACCGGATAATGCAAACATTCTTGCGTTCCTGTTTGGCGAGCTTTGCGCGATGCGCCGAGGTCACCCCAGCTTGCGTTGAAATTTGATCTCCGACGATCTGTGCCGCCCTCCAGTTTTGGGGATGATCACCCGGTTTGAACAGTTGTCCGTCAGGAAGATCGATGGTCCTCTGCCATCCAGCCGCCTTGACCAACTGGTCCGCAGCCACGGCCGCCACTGATTCATCTATTCTTCCACCATAGAAATTATAGCCATCAGGCAGCACAATCACGTATTGCACGGAATAATAGGAGAGATAGGTCGAGAACTGTGCCGGATTAATATCCGCAAAACGATTCTCCCATAGCGGCTCGAAAAGTCGCCAGCGATCGAACGGGGTGGGCCGTCCAGTCCCGAGATAGCCCTGCCCGACCAGTTCAAAACGCATATTTGACGCCTCCTGCCAGCCGAGCTCTTGGCCGAACTCTGGCAGGACCAGAACATGCGCAGTATTAGGCACGCTTGCGAACACCCGCGGCACGGCGAGATGGGTCCAATGCCGATCGAATGACTGAGCCGGCACAACGGGTATCATGCAAACCGAAAGCATCGCGTATCGGCGCGCAGGCTGGCCTGGCGCCGCCAGCCAAAGTGCAACCAGAATGGCCGCAGCCAGCCATGCATACATTGCCAGCCGACACGGCAATATGCCGCTCAAGAGCGGGAGTTTATAAAAGATGATCCATGGTGCTGTACTCACACGCACTCCCAGGATGTGCATAAAAGGCCCAAGGGATAGCACGGCCGCTAATAGCGCGATCCCTCCTACCGCCCGTTCGGCCCTGCTCCCGCGGACGGCAATGTAACTGAGTAACATCACCAGGGGCAGGCCAAAATAGCCACCTTGTTCGGTATAACTCCCCAAAAAATGCTTTGTTACCGGTACCGCGCTCAAGCCACCGAGCAAGGCCAACGGCGTTGGGACAAAAAATGCCGACAGGTCATTGCCATATGAATCTGGCGGCGAGAGATTGTGATTATCGGCCCCGTAGAGACGAAGCATCTGCCAAATGAAAGGCGATGCGGCGATCACGGATAACGCCAAACCTATGACCAACGGCAGCAAAACGCCGAGGATCCGCGCTTGCAGACCGGGTACGGTGAAATATAAAATAAGGACGGATAAGCCACCCAGCAGCACCAAGCTCGCGAATATTTCCTGGCTGACCCCAAATTCAAACAACAACACTGTCCCCATGGCGAGGGCTAGGCCGGCGCGTGGCCAATCATGACGGATAGCGCGCGCCATAACCCATAGGCTTAATGGAACGGCAATCGTGAACGCCAGGTTCAAATGTCCCTGACTCTGACCTATTTCATAGCTCGAGGCCCCAAAAATAACTCCCGCCGATATCGCCGGAGTCCTCGCACGGGTGAGCTCAAACGCAGCCAAATAGGCGCCGAATGCCGCAAGCCCAGGACCAATCACCATTAGGGCGTTGAAAACGGCTACCGCGCCCACCCTCAGCGTCAGAGGCGCCAACAACAAGCCAAGCGCCGGAACGCTGGTCTTCCAAACCAAGTCGCTGCCGGCCGGGTAATCGACATATCGCGTTGTAAGAAGCGGTAAATGATGGGTCAGCGCGTAGGGCCACCAGTTCAAAAACCAAATAAAACTGAGCGGATCCTGGCCGTACCCAAAGAAACTTAAGCCAGACCAATGGTGCGGCGGCGCAAAAAACAGCAAGCTCGCGCTCAAATAGGAAATACACACGGCTGCATGGATGAGCAGGCGATACATTTACCCCAAAGCCGCTATTTATTAATTATTTTCAACCATGAGTCACATTAAGAGGCAATATCAAACAACCTCCAGCGTCCGCTGTTATCGGGCGATTTGGCTTTCCCCCCCAACCGGCGTAAACTAGGTTTGAAAATTTATTAGGGGTTGGAGAGCTAAAATGGGTGGATTGAGCATTTGGCACTGGCTGATCGTCCTGGTGGTCATCATGGTGCTGTTTGGTACCAACCGCGTGGGCAATCTCATGGGCGAGCTCGGCAAAGGTGTGAAGTCCTTTAAGCAGAACATCGCCGATGACGATGACCAAAAGACCAAGGACGCCGCCATGAGCGCCCCTGGATCTTTGGGCGCGCCTCTCCCCGAGACGAGCAAAACCACCATCAACCAAGGCTGAAATGGTCCCTGCGGACGTGGCAAAATCGCTGGCCGCGATTGGCCAGCGGATGGATCAACGCCGATGGGTCCCTGGATCGGCCGGAAATTTGTCTGCGCGGCTCGACGATTCGACAATCGCCATAACCCGCAGTGGCGTTCATAAAGGCTATTTGTCAGAGGCCGACATTCTGGCCGTTAACCTCGATGGTGCCGCACTCGACCCGGCGCAGCGCCCAAGCGCCGAGACCCTGTTGCATTGTCAACTTTATCGCCTCTTCCCGCCCATTGGCGCGGTGTTGCACGGCCATTCTATTGCGGCGACCGTCCTCTCAATACAGGGCGGCATCACCTTCTCGAACTATGAGATGCTGAAAGCCTTCGGTTTTGCGACCCATGAGCTTGATGTCGTGTTGCCGGTCTACGAGAACGACCAAAATATCTCCCGCTTGGCTGAATTCATTGAACCTTTTTTGCGCAGCGATCCGCCAATCGGCTATGTCATTGCTGGCCACGGCGTTTATGCCTGGGGCTCCAATGTCGAGCACGCATTTTGGCGTCTCGAAGCTTTGGAATTTTTGTTGAGCTGCGAGTTGGAGAGGAGACGCCTGAAATGAGCCGTTTGACGATCTATGACGAAAACTCGCCCGCCGCTCCGCTGTTGGTTTCTGAGGATGCGCGGGTCATCGCCGAATCACTGTCGGAGATCGGCGTCGAGTTCGACCGCTGGAGCAGCCCGGTATCACTCGCGGCTGACGCAGCTCCAGAGGCCATCTTGGAGGCCTATCGCCCCTACCTCGACCAATTAATGGGGGCAAAGGGCGCTGGTTCAGCGGACGTCATCAAGCTTACGCCAGATAACCCCGCCGCTCCGGCATTACGAGAAAAATTCCTCTCCGAGCACATCCATACTGAGGATGAAATTCGCTTCTTCGTCGATGGCTCAGGGCATTTCGTGATGCACGTCGGTGGCCGCGTCTATGATGCGCTGTGTGAGGCTGGCGACCTCATTTCGGTTCCCGCCAACACCAAACATTGGTTCGACGCCGGAGATCGGCCGAGCTTCACGGCATTGCGGGTGTTCACCGATACATCAGGCTGGGTTGCGCACTTTACAGGCGACCAAATATCAGCGCGCTTTCCTGTCACTTGAGCCTGCCTCCCAGCGTTATCCTCACGGACATCGAGGGCACGACAACACCTATTGCCTTCGTCCAAGAGGTACTCTTCCCCTATGCACGGCGACATTTGGCAGGGTTCCTGGCGCGGCATAGTCAGCATCCTTGCCTGGAGCAGGTTGCCGAGCCACGGCTTGCAACCTTGCAAGGTTGGATGGATCGCGACGAAAAGATTACCGCCCTGAAGACCATCCAAGGCCTCATCTGGGACCAAGGCTATCACGACGGTGATATTGTCTCCGACGTTTACCCTGATGTTGCTCCCAACCTCCGGCGCTGGTCGCGCGCCGGATTGAGGCTATATGTCTATTCGTCAGGTTCTGTCGCCGCACAGAAGTTACTCTTTGGCCACACCGGCGACGGCGACCTGTGCCCGCTATTTCAAGGTTTTTTCGATACAAATGTCGGACCAAAACGCGAATCCGAGAGCTATCATCTGATTTGCCGCGGCATCAACGCGCCACCTGGCGAGGTGCTGTTTCTCTCAGATATTGGCGCAGAGTTGGATGCCGCCGCAAAAGCTGGCCTCAGAACATGCCAATTAATTCGTCAACAGGATGGCACCCAGGCAGCCACCGGCCACCGCAATGCAGCCAGCTTTGGTGAAGTGGCGCAGCAATTTGATCTCCCTCATGCTTGACGCTGGCGACATCCGACCGCGCCAGAGGCTCCGCCTTCTGACCAATATAAACAAATGTCTCGCCGCACACCCGAAAATGCGGGCCTTTCTGTGGGGCGCAGCATCCGCACTTGCTCTTCCGCCCGTCTATCTATTGCCGATCCTGCTCTTCAGTATTCCAGGATTTCTCAACTTGATCGAAAGCGCGCCCAACAAGAAACAGGTCGCTTTCATCGGTTGGATTTTTGGCTTCGGGCTCAATCTCGGCGGCCTGTACTGGATCACCGAGCCAATTTTGACGGAAGCCGCAACGTTTTGGTGGCTGCTCCCCATTGCCGCCCCGCTGCTCGCGGCAGCGGTCGCCTTTTACTCGATTATCCCGGCGCTCGCTGCTTCTTATGCCAAGCCGGGCGCTGGCCGGCTATTCATCTTTGCCGGGGCCTGGATCATCTCAAACCTCGTCCAACAATTCGCGTTCTCTGGTTTTCCATGGAATCTTTGGGGTACTGATTGGACGATTCCAGGCGTGCTTGGAACAATATTCATTCAGCCGGCCAGCATTTTCGGTGTCCATGGGCTGACCTTTTTCACCATTCTCCTGGCCGGCTTGCCATTATTCGGGCGGCGCGGCCTTATGGCTCTCCTGGCATCACTTTTAGTGTGGGCAACATTCGGAATTGCGCGGTTACAGACAACGGTCTCGCCGACCAACATTAACATCGCAATCGTGCAACCGAATTTCCCAGTCCCAGGCCTCTTTGACCAGGCGTCCAGAATGGCACGCTGGCAGCAGCTCTTGGCAATGAGCCACGCAGGACTGGCGGCTGGCGCGACGGCTGTTGTCTGGCCCGAGGCGGCAAGCCCGTGGCTATTAGACAGTGATGTTGTCGCACGTGACCAGTTGGCCAGTGTTACCGGAACGGCACCAATCCTGGCTGGTTCATTGCGCATGGTCAGCAATACAGATTTCAGAAATTCCCTGGTCGTAACAGCCGGGCCACTACCCGCCATCGCGGTTTATGATAAATGGAAATTGGTACCTTTCGGCGAATACATGCCAAAATGGATTCCTGTGAAAATCACCCCCGATGTCCTGGGAGATGGCTTCACGCCAGGCCCTGGACCGGCTACAATCCATGTTTCCGGGTTTCCACCTTTTGGTCCGCTGATCTGCTACGAAGATATATTTACCGGTCAAGTTGTCGACGAGGCAGACCGGCCATCATGGCTGTTGAACATTACCGACGACGCCTGGTTTGGCGACTCCAGCGGACCACGACAACACTTTGCCGATGCAAGACTACGTGCCGTCGAAGAGGGCCTCCCTCTCATTAGAGATGCAAATTCTGGTATTTCCGCAGAATTTGATGCATTTGGAGGGGTAAAAGCCGCTCTTCCACTCAACACTCAAGGGGTTTTGGTGATAAATCTACCTGGAAATCTACCCAAGACTTTCTACTCTAGGTTAGGCCTATGGGCGCCAATGCTTTTGGCAGCTTCCTCAATTATCCTCGGATCGGTCATTTAATAGCAGGGCTAAAATAAATTTTATTGAATATATTTATTTTTGTCTATTTAATAACACAATTTATGTAATTTTGTTCTTGCTAACCTTGTTCACCTCTGGTAACAGACTTAGACACGCTTAGGTTTGTGTATTGCTTGAAATTATGATTCATAACTTTGGCTTGGCGCCGTCACTCCGAGAGACAAGTCTGTCGTGTTGGTGTTATCTAGAACTGCTGCGTTTTGTCGAGGATTTTGAGTTTCATGGCTGAAGACAGTGCTGATAAACCGGACCGTGAAAGCCGTCCCAGCCCCATAGATATTCATGTCGGATCCCGCATCCGCCTCCGTCGGACGTTACTAGGCATGTCACAGGAACGCTTGGGCGACGCCCTTGGGCTGACGTTCCAGCAGGTTCAAAAATATGAGCGGGGCGTTAACAGGGTCGGCGCTTCGCGACTATTCGACATTTCCCGTGTGCTCGACATCCCGATCAGCTATTTTTTTGAGGATATGCCAGAGGGTATGAGCGAAGGGCCAGTGTCAGGCCCGCGGGGTCGGATGTACGGCTTCTCAGAGTCCCAGGAGCCTTTCGCGGTGGGCGTTGATGACCACCTCACCAAGCGGGAGACGCTTGAGCTTGTCCGTGCGTATTACCGCATTACTGACCCGACAATGCGCAAGCGTATGTTCGATCTTATGAAGTCTTTGGCACCACAGGACGCGTCTTTCGATAATAACTGACAGCGTTTTTGTTCGGAGGCCTTTGCCGTCGCCATCACCAAAAAGATCAACCAAAAATATCCAATTTAGGATAAACTTGGGTACGCATATCTAACTTTAAGGGTCACGGTGCATGGCCTAAGCTGCTCAACCTAAACCCTAAGGCGGATAGCTTCGGGGAAACTACAGCAACATCGGCACTGCCCCCGCCCTCTGGCCCACAAAGGGCGGCGTGCAGAAACACGTAACCAGCACGAAATTCACTGCAAAACTGCCTCCCCTGCAGCCACCCTGGCCCTGCCTGCGCCCCGCGCCGCATTCCCAGCATTTGCCCTGCGTACCTCTCGCTCCGGCACCGCGGAAGCACCACCGATCTCGAATTGCGAAACCAGCTTCGCCAGCTCGTCCGCCTCAGCCGTCAGGCCATGGCTTGCCGCCGTTGTCTGTTCAACCATCGCCGCGTTCTGCTGCGTCGCCTGGTCCATTTGGTTCACCGCACTATTCACCTCGCCCAGCGCCGTCGCCTGCTGGTCCGCGGCTGACGCTATTTCCCCCACCAAGCCATTCAGTTGGTTGACCTGCAGTACAATCTCCTGCAGCGCGCGGCCGGTATCATGCACCAGCTTCACGCCGGTCTGCACCTGCGCGCCAGAGGTGGTGATCAACCCTTTGATCTCTTTGGCCGCATCCGCGGAGCGCTGCGCCAGCGCCCGCACCTCGGTCGCCACCACCGCAAAACCCCGCCCGGCATCCCCCGCACGCGCCGCCTCCACGCCCGCGTTCAGTGCCAGCAAATTGGTCTGAAACGCAATCTCGTCGATAACACCGATGATTTTTGCAATCTCGCGGGACGAGCTCTCGATCTCACCCATCGCCTGCACCGTGTTCTGCACCACCACGCCGGAGGTCTCCGCGCCGGATTTCGCCGCCAGCACCGCATTCCGCGCATCCTGCGCGCTCAGCGCGCTCTTGCGCACCGTCGTGGTAATTTGATCCAGCGCCGCGGCGGTCTGCTCCAGCGATGCCGCGGTCTGTTCGGAGCGCCGTGCCAGATCATCCGCCGCCTGGTTGATCTCCCCGGAGCCAGAGCGCACAGCCAGGGCATTGGCGGCAATCGCGCTGATGGTCTGTTGCAACCACTCCATTGTCTTGTTGAAATCATCCCGCAGCTTTTCATATTCGGCGCTAAACGGCGCGTGCAGCCGGTAGATCAAATTACCGCCCGAGAGCCGGTCCAGCCCCGTGGCAAGGGCTTCCACCACCGCTTCCTGCAACCGTGCCGCCGCTTCGCGCTCCGCTTGCTGGTGCCGGCGTTCCGCCTCTGCAAGCTCACGCTGCGCCGCCGCTTCGGCTTCCAGGCGTCGCTTTTCGATCGCCGCGTCTTTAAAAGCTTGTACCGCGTCCGCCATCTGGCCCACCTCATCCCGCCGGCCGGCGGCGGGGATCGTGATGCTGGTATCACCTTCGGCCAGACGGGTCATTGCCGCCGTCATCGACGTGACGGGGCCGCCGATCGAGCGCGCCAGCAGCCACCCCATCGCCAAAGCTGCGAGCACGCTGAGCACGCAGCCCCCCGCCAGCGTCCATCCGGCCATCTCCGTCGCCTGGCTTTGCGCCGCCCCACGGCTGGCAACCAGCACCAGTTGCGGCGCGGCAATCGCCTTTATCGTCGCGCGCGCCTTGGTCAGCCGCCCGGTCGTCAGCAACGCCGCGCGCGCCTGTGCCGCCGTCGCCGGGTTCTGCGCCATCGCAATCACCTGGCTTTGCTGGTCGCTGATGCTGGCAGCTTCAGACTGTAACGCCGCAATCGCGGCCACCGCGTCGGGCGCCGTATCGAGTGTCGCCAACCGGCTGACCGCCGCATCAAACTCTTTCTGATATCCTGCGATACGCGGCAGAAAACTCGCATCCCCGGTCGCCACATAGCCACGCACAGCGTTCTGGTTCTCCACCAGCGCCGAGAGCGCATCATCCGCCGCCGCCAGAATGGCATGGCTCGTCTCATTGGCCGTAGTTGCGGATTGCACAGAAGATAATCCCGCATAAACCGCGCCAGACATCGCCAGCACAACGGCAATAATCACGGAAAACGCAAACAATAATTTACGACTGATCTTGAGGTGTTTCAAAAATCTGCTCCATGTATTCAAACAGACCGCACCCGGCCTGGGCTGGATCGCCAACAGCCAGACCCTGTCAATTTTAAGGAGCTAAGATTTCATTTGCCTTAACCGTTGGCACCACCTTCAGCGCCAAACCGTCCCCTGCTGCTAAATCACCCTACCCCACCCGCTCCGCCAAAAACCCACCGGATTGACGGCGCCACAGCCCGGCATAAACCCCGTCCTGCGCCAGCAGCGCTGCATGAGTGCCATGCTCGATAATCCGCCCCGCCTCGATAATCGCCAGCCTATCCATCCGCGCGATCGTGGAGAGCCTATGCGCAATCGCAATCACCGTCCGCCCCTGCATCAAATCATCCAGTTGCTCCTGAATCGCCGCCTCCACCTCGGAATCGAGCGCGCTCGTCGCCTCATCCAGCACCAAAATCGGCGCGTTCTTCAAAATCACCCGGGCAATCGCAATCCGCTGCCGCTGCCCGCCGGAAAGCTTCACCCCCCGCTCGCCCACATGCGCGTCAAACCCGCGCCGCCCATGCCAGTCTTCCAGCTGCTCGATAAATTCCAGCGCGTGCGCCTGCGCCGCCGCGTCCACAATCTCCGCCTCGCTCGCCCCTGGCCGCCCATAACGCAGATTATCCCGGATCGAGCGGTGCAACAAAGAGGTATCCTGCGTCACCATCCCGATCTCCGCTCGCAGGCTTTCTTGTGTCACCCCCGCAATATCCTGCCCATCGATCAAAATCCGCCCGCTGCGCGGCTCATGGAATTTCAGCAACAAATTTACCAGCGTGGATTTGCCAGCACCCGAGCGCCCAATCAGCCCAATCCGCTCGCCAGCCGCAATATCAAGGTCCAGCCCGCGCAACACCCCGCCCGGCTCGCCCTCGCGCCGGGTCCGACCGTAATCAAACGCCACATGCTCAAACCGTATCGCCCCCGCCCCCAGGCGCAGCTCGTTCGCATCCGGCGCATCCGCCATCTGCCGCGGCACCGCAATCGAGCGCATGCCGTCCTGCACCACCCCCACATTCTCAAAAATCGCCGTCACGTTCTGCGCCACCCAGCCCGCGATGTTGGAAATCTGCCAGGCCAGCGGCAGCGCCGTCGCCACCACGCCGAGCGGCACCCGCCCCGCCCGCCACGCAAAAATCGCCACCCCCGCGGTGCCCACCAGCATCAGCGCGTTCATCACCGCCAGCGTCAGGCTCCACAGCGTAATCAGCCGCAACTGAAGCTGGAACGTATGGGTATGCTCATCCACCGCCTCACGCACAAACGCATCCTCTTCGCGCGCCCGGGCAAACAGCTTCACCGTCAAAATATTGGTATAGCTGTCCACCACCCGGCCGGTGAGGTTGGAGCGCACCTCTGACATATGCCGCGAGCGTTCGCGCATCCGGGGCACAAACACCCGCAAAAACACCGCATAGCTCACGAACCACAGCGCAATCGGCACCGCCAGTAGCGCATCCACCCGCGCCAGCAGCACGATCGCCGTGCCGCCATACACCAGAATATACCAGACTGCGTTGGTGGTCTGCACCACGCTCTCGCGCAAACCCGGCCCCACCTGCATCACCCGGTTGGCGATCCGCCCGGCAAAATCATTCTGGAAAAAACTCCAGCTCTGCCGCACCACATGGAAATGGCTCTGCCAGCGGATCAAATTGGTCATCCCCGGCGCCATCGCCTGGTTGGTCACCAAATACTGCGCCAGCAGGGCCAAAGGCCGCAGCACCAGCAATGCCGCCGCCATCAGCAGCAATTGGCGCCCTTCATCGGCAAAAATCCGTGCCGGCGTCTCCGCCGCCACCATCGCCGCCACCCGGCCAATGAACACCGGGATCATCTTATCAAACAGCGCCACCACCAGCCCGGTCACGAACAACGCCGCCACCAACCCAGGCGTCTGCCGCACAAAATGCCAGTAAAATCGAGTCAGCGCCCGCTTGGCGTCAATCGTCGGCGGCGCCTCAGCCGGCGGCGGCGCCGTCGGCTTCAAAATCTGCTCAAAAAACTGGAACATACTGCAAACTTGCCCGCCCGCTGACCCCGGTCAACCGGCAAAACGCAGCCGGAATGGTCAGCGCAAAAACCCAAGCAAGCGGTCGCTTTTTTGAGCTCATCCGGCGGCCCGATTCAGACTGCGCGGCTTCGCCGCTTCGTCATCGGGACGCCAAGCTCCGCAAAAAACTTCTATAACTAAGGCACCCAGCCGCACCACCGCCCGCGCCGCTTGTTAAAAACCAGCGCGCTTCGCTACAACATCATCCCATGACCCGTCCTCTCATCGCCCCCAGCCTGCTCGCCGCTGATTTCGCCCGCCTGGCCGAGGAAACCCGCGCCGTCGAAGCCGCCGGCGCTGACTGGCTGCATATGGACGTGATGGACGGCCACTTCGTCCCCAATATCAGCTTCGGCCCGCTCGTCATCAAAGCCCTCAAACGCCACACCAACATGCCGATGGACGTGCATCTGATGATCGCCCCGGCCGACCCCTACATCACCGCCTTCGCCGAGGCCGGGGCGGACCACATCAGCGTCCACCCGGAATCCGGTCCGCATCTGCACCGCACCCTCCAATCCATCCGCGCTCTCGGCAAAAAAGCCGGCGTCGTCCTCAACCCCGCCACCCCCATCGAGGCCATCACCTACGTGCTGGACCTCATCGACATCATCATGGTGATGACCGTGAACCCCGGCTTCGGCGGCCAATCCTTCATCGCCTCCCAACTCCCCAAAATCGCCGCCCTGCGCCAAATGATCGACTCATCTGGCCGACCCATCATCTTGCAGATCGACGGCGGCATCACTCCAGTAACCGCTCCCGCCGCGCGCGCCGCGGGCGCCACCTGCCTCATCGCCGGCACCGCCATCTTCGCCGCCCCGGACTACGCCGCCGCCATCGCCGCCATCGCCGGCCCGGCCACCGGATGACCCCGCCCGGCGGCCTCGGCCGCACCTCCCGCGCCTTTCTCGCCCGCCTGCAAAACCTGCGCAGCAACAACGCGCCGGACGCACCAGCCACCTCACTGCGCGACCCCTGGCCGGGCGACCCCTCACGCGGCGCCCGCTTGGTCAAAGGCGAGCTGGAAGTCTCCGGCGCCGTCCTAGCCATCACGCCAGATATCTTCCACGCGGTCAGCGCCTCGCCGATGATGCGCGCCCATCTGCACAGCTTCGTCTGGCTGCGCGACCTGCGCGCCCTGGGGACTGACGCCGCCCGCACCCGCGCCCGCACCCTTGTGCTGGACTATATGGACACCGCCGGGCTCGACCCCGCCGCCACGGGACCCGACATCACCGGCGCCCGCCTCGCCGCCTGGCTCGGCCATTACGATTTCTTCGCCGCCTCCGCCGATGACGATTTCCGCCAGGCCCTGATGAGCCGCCTGGTCGCGGACGCCCGCAACCTCTCCGCCCAACTCCCGTCCGAGCTGCTGGACGGCCGGGCCCTGACCGCCCTCAAAGGCCTCGCCGCCGCCTCGGTCGCCATGCCCGCCCATGTCGGCCATTTGCCCCGCGTGCTCAAATTCCTGGAACCCGAGCTCGCCCGCCAGATCCTGCCAGATGGCTGCCACATCGAGCGTAGCCCCGCCGCCCAGCTCGCCGCCCTGCAGGACCTCACCGAAATCCGCGCCCTCCTGCAAGCCGCGGGCGCCGAACCCGCCCCCGAACTCCTCGCCGCCATCGAGCGCGCCGCCAGCGGCCTGCGCGCCATGCGCCACGGCGATGGCGGCCTCGCTTTGTTCAACGGCTCGAAGGAGGACTTCCCTAGTCTGATCGACCTCGTGCTCGCCCAGGCTGGCCGAGCCCGCGGGCTCATTGCCAATCTTTCAGCCAGCGGCTTCATCCGCCTCACCGCCGCCAAAGCTCTGCTCTTTATGGACGCCGCCATCCCCGCCCCGCCGGGCCTGGACCGCTTCGCCCATGCCGGCACACTCAGCTTCGAATTCTCCTGGGGCAAGGAACGCCTGATCACCAATTGCGGCGCCGCCCCTGCCAATGCCGGCGCCTGGGCCCCCGCTTTGCGCAGCACCGCCGCCCATTCCAGCCTCACCATCGCGGACGTCTCCTCATCCGAAATCCGCGAAATCGGCCTCGGCCGCCGCCCCAGCCTCGTGGATGCCCAACGCATGGAAGCCGGCGGCGCCCACTGGGTGGAAGCCCACCATAACGGCTGGGGCCGCCTGTTCGGCGCCACCCATCACCGCCGCCTCGGCCTGTTCGACAGCGGCGAGGAACTGCACGGCGAAGACCTGATCGAGGCCGCCCAGCCGCAACCCTTCACCATCCGCTTCCACCTCCACCCCGCCGTCACCGCCAGCCTGCAGGAGGATAACGGTGCCGTCCTGCTGCGCACCCCCTCAGGCACTGGCTTCCGCCTGCGCGCCGAAAATGCCCCCATCACCGTCGAGGAAAGCGTCTATTTCGGCCAGGCCGAACCCCGCCGCGCCGAACAAATCGTCCTGCCCTGCCACCAGGACGGCCCGCAGCACATAAAATGGTCGATCACCAGGATCTAACCGATGCAAATGAAGCTGCCCCAAGCAAGCAAGCGCTTCTTTTTTGAAAAAAAGAAGCAAAAAACTTTTGATGACTCTAGGTCCGGGGCGCGCCACCACCCCGTCATTGCGAGCGCAGCGAAGCAATCCATCTTCCCGGCCTCACCTCCAAGGCGTCGCCGAATCCAAATGCACCGCCCCACCATTAATAAAAATTTTTTGCGGAGCTTTTTTTTAAAAAAGCGACCGCTTACCTCTCTCCTCTAGCGCCCCATGCCCCGCATCCTCCTCACCGGCGGCGCCGGCTACATCGCCTCACACACCGCCACCGCCCTCATCGCCCGCGGCCATTCCGTCGTGTTGCTGGATAATTTCGCCAATGCCGAGCGGGACGTGCCGGACCGCCTGCGCCGCCTCACCGGCGCCGACATCC